>ENA-UPSB01000035-UPSB01000035.1-bioreactor-metagenome-genome-assembly--contig:-NODE-35-length-252308-cov-17.766021_pt1 | contig 252308 bp, 224 predicted proteins | sample MGYA00238182_ERZ773286 | MGnify/ENA primary metagenome ERZ773286 (study PRJEB29026, sample SAMN07631240) | bioreactor metagenome | isolation source: Switchgrass digestor | place: USA: Dartmouth...
GGCATCGCCTCGGCGTTTGCGTTCGGTTTCGGCGCGTTGACGTTGGGCATCGCCTCGACGTTTGCGTTCGGCTTTGGCGCGTTGACGTTGGGCATCGCCCCGATGTTCACCTTCTGCTTTGGCGCGTAGACGTTCGGCGCGGCCTCGGCGTTAGCCCTGTTCGGGGCGTTGACAATCGGAAGATGCGGGGCGTTTGCGTTCGGCCGTACGGGGGCGTTCCCCATGTTCGCGCCCTGGCGGTTTGCGGTATTATCGAAACGGCCGGAGCCGCTCATATTTCCGTAAGCAGCGTGAGGAGTATAGCCCATAAAGCCAAGATTGGAAGCGTTGTTATCGCTTCGGTTGGCCATTCTTTGCGGTGAATACCTATCTTCCAAGAACACTTCCTCCTATATCTCCTTATGTTGCCCGAAATCGGGAGGGAAGGCGTCTTCCCACTCCAGTATATGTCTTGCGCTGAGAGCCGGTGACCTGAAGGATAAGCCGTGTTTATTCATAAAGCGCCTTTGAGCCTTCATACATAATGTAGAAGGGGAGGCGACTTGTATGAAAAAGACACTGCTTCGTCCGGCAGCGCTCATGGCCGCCGTCATTGTCATCCTGTATGTAATGTGCACGCTTGTCCCAGGGCCGCACGGCGGCGCGCGCCCGTCGATTGGCGCGGGTTCGGGAAAGCGTATTCTCATTATCGACGCCGGCCACGGCGGGGCGGACGGCGGCGCCGTGTCCATCACCGGCGTGCCCGAGAGCGCCATCAACCTCGACATCGCGCTGAGGCTCGACCAGATCATGGCCTTTTTCGGCGTCCCGACGCTATTGACGCGCACGTCGGAAGAGCTCGACTACCCGCCCGACGCCACGACCATCCGCAAAAAGAAAGTATACGACCAGCGCCGGCGCATCACGCTGATTAACTCGACGGAAAACGCCGTGCTCCTGAGCATCCACCAGAACACATACCCCGACGCGTCGCCCCACGGCGCGCAGGCGCTCTATGCCAAGACGGAGGGGAGCAAGGAGCTGGCCGAGTCGATTCACCGCGCTCTGGTGCAGGCGCTGGGCGCGAAAAACGTGCGGCTGCCGGCGAAGGTGCCGGAGCGCGTCTATCTCCTCAACTACGCCCAATGCCCGGCCGTTCTGGCGGAGACGGGGTTCCTCTCTAATCCCGCCGACGAAGCCCTTTTGAAAACGGACGCCTACCGCTTAAGGCTTGCCGCGGCGCTTGCCGCCGGGTATCTGAGCGCGTGCACAAACGAACAAACCGGAGGCGCATCATGAAAGCCAAAACAATCTACTACTGCACCGAATGCGGCAACGAGACGCCGAAATGGCAGGGGCAGTGCCACGCCTGCGGCAGCTGGAACACCATTGTCGAGCAGCCGGCGCCGGTGCGGAAAACGCGCGCCGGCGCGTCCGCAAAGCCCGACCGGGCGCGCGGCGCGGTGGGACAAGGCCGCGCAAAGCGCCTGTCGGAAGTGGACGGGACGAGTACGCTGCGCTTTTCAACGGGGCTTGCCGAGTTTGACCGCGTGCTGGGCGGCGGCGCCGTCTCCGGCTCGCTCGTCCTCATCGGCGGCGCGCCGGGCGTGGGCAAATCGACGCTCTTGCTGCAAATCTGCAGCCACATTGCGCGCGGCATGCGCGTGCTGTATGTAACGGGCGAGGAGTCGGAGCAGCAGATAAAGATGCGCGCCGAGCGCCTCGGCGCGGCGGGTGACTTTTTCGTGCTCGCCGAGACGCGCCTTGCCGATATCCTCAGCGCGGCGGAGGAAATCGGGCCGGACGTGATGATCGTCGACTCCATCCAGACGCTCTACAGCGAGGAGCTGACGGCGTCGCCCGGCAGCGTCGCGCAGGTCAAGGAGTGCGCCATGGCGCTGCTGAGCCTGAGCAAAAACAGCGGCGCGACGGTGTTCGTCGTCGGCCATATCAACAAGGAGGGCGCCATCGCCGGGCCGAAGGTGCTTGAGCACGCGGTGGACTGCGTGCTCTATTTTGAGGGCGAGCCGACCATGCAATACCGCATCCTGCGCGCGGCGAAGAACCGCTTCGGCTCCACGAACGAAATCGGCGTCTTTGAGATGGGGGACAAGGGCCTCGCCGAAGTCCGCAACCCCTCCGAACTGCTCCTGTCGGGGCGGCCGCTTGGGACGCCGGGGACGTGCGTCGTGTGCGCCGTGGAGGGGACGCGCCCCGTCCTCGCGGAGATTCAGGCGCTGGTGGCGGTCAGCAGCTTTAACGTACCGCGCCGGAACGCAAACGGCATCGACTACGGGCGCGCGATGATGCTCTTGGCCGTCCTGGAAAAGCGCGGCGGGCTGCGCATCGGCGGCTGCGACGCGTACATAAACGTCATCGGGGGGCTCACGCTCACGGAACCGGCGGCGGATCTCGCCACCGTCCTCGCGCTCGCTTCCAGCTACAAGGACAAGCCCGTGCCCGACGACCTCGTCGCCATCGGCGAGGTGGGGCTGACGGGCGAGCTGCGGCCCGTGAGCCACATTTCCGCGCGTTTAGCCGAGATCAGGCGGCTTGGGTTTACAACGTGCCTGATGCCGAAAAGCGCCAAAACAACAATAACCGCTCCGGCGGGACTGAAAATCATCACGGCCAGAACGGTTTCGGAAGCAATCGGGCTAGTTTTTTAATAGTCATCGCGGCCGGCGCGTGTAGTGCACACACCTCATGCGGCCAGGTTCGTCCGGATGGACGGCGGAGCCGGGCGACGCGATCATTTCGGATACCGGCGTAGCGAGCGTCCCGCTTGACGCCGCGTACTGAAGATGGCAGCAGCCGTCTTTTTGATACAGGCAGTCGTCGGTGCAGGGAATCAGACTCATATTCATCGCCTCCGATGGTAGTGTGCGCACGGCGGCGAAAAAATATCAGGCGCTCAGAGCCTAAACACGGAAGTAAAAATACCCTTATTTCGAAAGCATCGGAGAAAAAGAAAATGATTGAACAAAACGTAAAGCTCAGGAAAAAACCGAAAAAGCGGAGGAGAGGACTGATAATGGGCCTTCTTGTCGCCGTCGTTTTCGCCGAGCTTTACTGTTTTGCCGTTTTTTCAAATATCCCGTTTATTCGGAAATGGCGGAACATCTACATAGAGACGGCGATGGATACTCTCAATCACAAATGGCTGGCGACGTTTTTCATCCCCAAAGGCGTCATCGACGACGTGATGGCGGAACGGGAGGCCGTCATCAGGGCCCAGCAGGAGCTGCAAAGCCGGTGGGAAAACATCGGCTCTAATAGCGAGCCGGACGTGCCGGACAAGCAGGAGGAGCCGGACAATCCGGACAAGCCGGACAAGCCCGACGTCCAGCAGGCGACGAAGGGAGAACGGGAGTTTTTCCGATTGTTCAGCGAGCTTGACGCGCGCAGCTTTCTCGACTATGTGGACGAGCACCCCGAGGTGCTTGAAAACGGCTATGAGAACATCTACATCAACTGCGCGCGCCTGACCGACTCCGGCACATCCATGAGAACGGTTCAGGGCGACGAGGTCCTCGCCGTCGACGCGCGGCACGGGATTTTAATCGTCAGGGTGGCGGGCGAAGGGTACGTCGGGAAGCTTGCCATCGTGAAGGATCCGGCCGACGTGCGCGTCGGCGTCGCGTCCACCCTCGGCACGCGCGGCCAGAGCGTCAAGCAGATTGCCGACCGGTACAACGCCGTGCTCGCCATCAACGCCAGCGGCTTTGCCGACGAAAACGGCGTCGGCCACGGCGGGACGGTGGTGGGCCTGCTGATATCCGAAGGCGTGAAATACAATGAGCGGACAGGCGGCACGTACCTGAACATCGGATTTGGCAAGGACGACCGGCTGTACATCGGCGCGAGCGAAAAGGACGTGGAGTTCCGCGACGCCGTCCAGTTCGTTCCGGCGCTGATCGTCGACGGGGAAAACGTCATCGCGAAGAAGAACCTCTCCAGCAATTCCATGGGCTTTGGCCTGCAGCCGCGCACCGTCATCGGCCAGGCCGAAGACGGAACCGTCCTGCTGCTGACCATTGACGGGCGGCAGGTCGGCTACAGCATCGGCACGACCGTCGTCGAGTGCGCCGCCATCATGGAGCGGTACGGCGCGGTGCAGGCGGCCAACCTCGACGGCGGCAGCAGCACCGTCATGGTCTACCGCGGCGAGGAGATTACAAAGCCGGCAAACGGCATCAAGTACGGCCGCAACGTGCCGGACGCGATTATCGTCGGCACGCTGGACGACGAGGCCGCTTAAAGCCGCGCCGATAGAATATATTGAAATAGAAAAAGGAAGCGTCATGGCAGGAAAGAGAGAATTGAGCCCCTCAGGCCGGCAGCAGCGGGCGCGCGGCGCTTATCCGAAGCGCGAAATCTTTGACTTTGACGCGGAGGAAGCGCGCGCAAGACCGCGCGGCGGCGCGCCGGGATACTCCCGGGCGCAACCGTATTCGCCCCGCGCGGCCGGGTACGAGCCGTATCCGCCCCCGCGCAGGCAATCCGGGCCATACGGCACAGCGCCGAAGGCGCCGCCGGAGAGGCAGCGCCGCAGCGCGCCGCCTCCGCCTTACGGCAACCGCCCGCGCGGCGCGGCTCCGAAAAGGCGCGCCGCCGCGTCGCCGTACCGGCTGCGGCGCGTCGAAAAGAAAATGCGCCGTCGCCGCCGCATAAGAAGGTTTTTCGTCCTTGTGTGCGTCCTTGCGGCGCTGTACCTTACGGGCGTGTACTCGAACATCCCGTTTATCAAAAAGTGGCGCACCATTTACATCGAAACGGCCATGCAGACGATGAACCACAAGTGGCTGGCCACGGCGTTTATCCCGAAGGGCGTCATCGACGACGTGATGAAAAACCGCGACGCGTTTCTCCTTGCCCAGTCGGGGCTTGAGAGCGACTGGTCGGACGACGCGGTGTCGTTTATCAAGGACTTCACCCCGAAAAACCAGAAAGAGTTTTTAAGGCTCTACCACGAGATAGACGAGGCGTCTTTCAAGGATTACATCAAGAAAAACCCGCTTTTTGATCTAGCCGGTTACGAGGCGCTGCTGATTGACCGCTCCGGGCTCGACGAGGACGGCACGCCGATAAAAACCGTCCACGGCGACACGGTGCTGACCATCGACACGGCAAACCGCCTGATGATTGTGCGCGTCGAGGGCGAGGGGTACGTCGGGCGCCTTGCCATTGTCAAGGACCCGTCTCTCGTCAAAGTCGGCACGGCGGCGACGCTCGGGAAGTCGGGTCAGTCCGTCGCGCAGATAGCCGAGCGCTCGAAGGCCGTTCTGGCGGTCAACGCCAGCGGGTTTGCCGACTATCAGGCGATGGGCAACGGCGGCGTCGTCGTAGGGCTCCTCATATCAAACGGCGAGATGCGCAATCCCTGCGTGGGCGGCGACTACAAGGTCATCGGCTTTTCGGAGGACAACCGCCTTTACATCGGCAAATCCATCGACGAAATGAAGTACCGCGACGCGGTGGAGTTTTTCCCCGCGCTCATCGTCAACGGGCGCAACGTCGTCACGGACGCGGACGCGCCGGAAGGCTCCGTGGGATTCGGCATCCAGCCGCGCACCGCCATCGGGCAGGCGGAGGACGGTACCGTCTTTCTCCTCACCGTCGATGGGCGCAAGCCCGGCTACAGCTTAGGGTGCACGATGACGGACCTCGCCGCCATCATGGAGCGGTACGGCGCGGTGCAGGCGGCCAACCTCGACGGCGGGAGCAGCACCGTCATGGTCTACCGCGGCCGTGAAATCTCGCGCCCCGCCGCGGGCACGAGCTACGGGCGCATCGTGCCGAACGCCATCGTTGTGACGTATCCCAAGTGAGCAGGGCTGTCCAAGCCAGAAAAGCAGGTACATAAGCAGAATAAAACAAATGAAAGCACCCCTTTGGGGGTGCTTTTAAAGTTTGATTTTGCCAGCGTGTCATTTAGCTGAGCAGATTTCCCTGCTTTTTACAAACTGTCATTATGTACAATACTATTTGTGCATTATGACAATATAAAAGGTGAGGGGAGAAGCGGGGATGCGCCAGCGGCGAAATAAGGGCGTACGGATATGCCGCGCTCATGGCGGGCTTCCGGCCGTCCATCGGCGCAGAAGGCGTGGATGCCGTTGATGTGCGGCGCGCCGCAGTCAAGTGCGCACATCGGAGCAATCCAGCACGAGACGCTGAATCACGGCCGTACGAAATCATGCGGACTTAGAAAACGGCGGCGCGGCTTGATGGTGAATTTATAGGACTGCAGTCAATAGCGTTGTTTATAGTCAGTCAGTTTAACAAAGTTCAAGATAAGAGGATTACACGGCCGAAAACTGACATCGTAAGATTTTAATTTGATGCGAGGCGCAGGTTGCAGACTGCTCGAGAGATACAATGTGTGGCGAGTTTATCATGACTTATTAGTTACCGCCAGTTAAAGCACACGCGTTTCGACCGCTAAATTGCAAAAAGACATCAAAGCCCGCGGTAGCCGAAGCCGGCAATCCGGCGCGCCGGTTCAATCCCGACAGGCGCAAAAACCGCATTTCGCCTCCCCAAAATTAAACAAAATTTTTATTTTGTTTAAATTTTGGTAAGTTTGCCAATAGACGGCAAGCCGCGGTTCTTTTATAATGAAACTGTACCCAGGCGGCGTCCGCTCTATTCCCTCGGGGTTTTCTAAGGACACGTAAGCCGAAACATCGTGAGATCACAGCAAGATTAATTGGGATTATCGCAAGACAGGCCCGGCGGGCGCACGCCGGAACAAAGCGTAAATATGAAACGGTTGAGGTTTGACATGGACACGAGAGAAAACGCGCCGGAAGTTTTACGGGAATTTTTAATCTATCACGAGACCATCAAAGGACACTCCCAAAAAACCGTCGACGAATACTATCTTGATCTGCGCACCTTCTTCCGGTACATAAAGCTCAAGCGCGGGCTTGTCCCTAAGGGTACGGATTTCGAGAGCATCTCCATCCAGGACGTCAACCTTGATTTCGTGGGCAGCATTACGCTCACCGACGTGTACGATTTCCTGGGCTATCTCTCCCGCCAGCGCCCGTCGGGGCCGGACAAGGTCGGCCTCTCCCCTTCCACACGCGCAAGGAAGATTGCGACGCTCCGCTCGTTTTACAAGTACCTGACCGTCAAGGCGAAAAAGCTCGAAAAAAATCCCGTCGCCGACCTGGATTCCCCGAAGGTCAAAAAGACGCTCCCCCGCTACCTCTCGCTGGACGAAAGCCGGTCGCTGCTTGCGTCCGTCGACGGCAAGCACAAAGCGCGCGACCTGTGCATCCTCACGCTGTTTCTCAACTGCGGGTTGCGCATTTCCGAACTTGTCGACCTTAATCTGTCGGATCTGCGTGCCGATTCCCTGCGCATCCGCGGCAAAGGCGGCAAAGAGCGCGAAGTCTTCCTCAACGACGCGTGCATCGCCGCCGTCAGGGCGTACTTGGAAGAGCGGCAGCACATACAGGCCGTGGACAAAAACGCCCTCTTCCTCTCCGCGCGCCGCACGCGCATCACCCGCGCGACGGTCCACAACCTCGTGAAGAAGCACCTTAAGCACGCGGGGCTCGACGCGGACCGCTACTCGGCTCACAAACTGCGCCACACGGCGGCGACGCTCATGCTCCGCGGCGGCGTCGACGTCCGCACGCTTCAGGAGCTGCTGGGCCACGAGCACCTCAACACGACGCAGATTTACACCCACGTGGAGAGCGAGAGTCTCCGGCGCGCCGCGCGGCTCAATCCCCTCTCCGACTTTAACCCGGAAAAATAAAAAGTCCCGATTTCATCGGGACTTTTCTTTACTTTTTCGGGATAATCAGCAGCTTGCCCGGGACGATGTCCTCCTCCCCTTCCAGCTCGTTTGCGGCGAGGATGAGGCTTGGCGTCGAGCGGTATTTCTTCGCCATGAGCCACAGGGTGTCCTGATTCGTCGGCCGCGCCACGACGAGGGACGGGAATTTCGAGTTGTCGAGAGGCGCGTTTTCGTCGTAAGACAGGCCGCTGAGCATGTTGACGTTGTTTTCCATAATCTCCGTCACGTTGATTTCGACGGGGATGCGCACGTCAATGCCCTCGTTTACGGCGGCGGAGAAGACGTCTTTGCCGCATTTGGCCAGCGCCATGAACTTGGCGTTGTCGTGAATCTCGGTATTGACCTCCACCTCGGCGTTCTGGGAGCTGGACATGATCTCGCCGTCGTCCGTGAGATAGATCGCGTTGATGTTCAGCGGGCATTTTACCGCGTTGCCTTCCAGCTTTTTCTCAACCGGCCCGGTGTGGACGTTCATCGCCAGCACGCGCGAGACGGGCTTTTGCGTCTTGAGGACGTTGTGGAAGACGGCCGTTGCCTTCGAGTGCGCGCGCGTGTCGAAGGCGTACTGCTCCACTTCGGGGTTCAGCGGGTACTTCGTGCTGTACATGTCGGCTATGTAGGTGACGGTCTTTTTCTCCGACGCGACGCACTGGGCGACGGCGTGCAGCTCCATGACGACGGTGCGCCCGTCCGGGTTGCTCGGGGTGTTGTCGGCGTCGAAGTACGCGTTGGTGAGCATGATGTCGATGTCGTAGAAGCCCTCGCTCTCGGGGTTGTCGAGCTCGAGAATCTGCGAAAACTCCGTTGAGTAGTCGAGCCACACCATCTCATTGTCCTCCGGCGGCAGGTAGTGCAGCACGACGTCCGCCGTCCCGCGCACGATGAGCTTGCTGCCGACGGCTTTCGTCTCCTCGGGTGTGAGGTCGACTTTGTATTTCAAAATCGTGCCGACGGGGGGATTTGAGTGCGGGACCTGGATGTCGTCGGCGACAACGAATGTCTTCTCCCTGACGAGCGTCGTCGTGACGATGTCCGACGTGTTCGTCATAATCTCGATGCCGGCGTCGTTGTCGTCCTCTATGCTGCCGGAGAGAACCAATTCCGCGTCATTGTAGCAGCCGAGATGGCCGAGCAGCTCGACGCGGGCGATGATTTTCCGCGGGTTGATCATGGAGGCGTCCGCCGAAACGACGCGCACGACGGCCGTCACGCGGGTGGCGGGGGTGATTTCGCTGTCCGTCACGCTGAAGGAAAACGGGATGTCGAGCGTCATCTTGCGGATGCCGTCTTCGCCGTCCGGGCAGTAGAGAACGACGGCGTCGACGTTGCCGGTTATGGTCACGCGCCCGTTGTCCGACGATTTGCTTCTCAAAAAGGCGGTGGCGTCCACGTCCACGATACGCAGGATGTCCGGAAGTGCGTCGGGGACGATCATCTCCATTGTTTCCTCATGGGTAAGACTCGTGCTGAGCACGTTTTTGACAAAATCCAACTTCTCCTTGTTGAGATAGATGTCCATCAATCGTCCTCTCCTTCTATGAAGTCTGATAAAGTATATTGAGAGGGCGATTTGTTTATGACAGCTTGTTTATCGAATTTCCCTGTTTTTTGTGGCGCGGCGCGAAAAAAGCGCCCGCAGGAAACCGCTCAGGAAACGAGGCGCCCGGATTATGTAAATGCGCATGGCCATTCTCCTTTCTTTTATTGACGTCTCGGGCGACGTCAGCAGCGGCCGATCAGCAGGCCCGTGATGACGAGCGTAAGGCCGATGACAAGCCACCACAGCTTGCACGGCAGGATGCCGAGCAGGAGGATGACGACGCCGGCGAGCGTTATGTACAGGCCGCTTTTGTGGCAGATTCGTCGCATAAAAAAACCGCCTTTCCGTAAAATGTCCGGTACATCTTACGCGAAAAGGCGGTCTTCTGTGTCTTGTCTATTTTTCCCACGGCTTAATCTGCGCCGTCTGCTCGTAAAGGCGCGCGTAGCTCTCATGGCGCACCGGGTGGATTTCGCCGTTCCTGACGGCCTCGAGGACGGCGCAGCCGATTTCCTTTAAGTGCGCGCAGTTGGTGAAGCGGCAGCGGCCGAGATAGGGCTTAAACTCCCGGAACAGGTGCTGCAGCTGCGTTTTGTCGAACAGGTTCATTTCGCCCGTGTCGAACGAGGAAAAGCCGGGCGTGTCGGCGATAAAGACGCCGTCGGAGAGCCGGAAAAGCTCGACGTGGCGCGTCGTATGCCGGCCGCGCCCGAGCTTTCGGCTCACTTCCCCCGTCGCGATGTGAAACTCCGGGGACAGGCAGTTGAGGATGCTCGATTTCCCGACGCCGGAGTTGCCCGTAAACACGCTGATGCGCATCTCCCCGCTTTCAGAGGGCGGGGCGAGCGCCGCGCGCAGCTCCTCAATCCCCTCGCCCGTGACCGCGCTCGTGCGGATGGTGCGGAAACCGGCCGTCGTGTAAATCTCATAGAGCGCGTCGGCGCGGTCGAGGTCGCACTTGTTGAGGACGATGACGCAGTCGGCGTCGTTGAGCGCGGCGATGGCCGTCATGCGGTCGATGAGGTACGGGCTTGTGACGGGGATGACGTTCGACGCGATAATCACAAGCTGGTCGAGGTTGGCCACCGGCGGCCGGACGAAGGCGTTTTTGCGCGGCAAAATCTCCTGAATGACGCCTGTGCCGTCCTCCGCGGTTGAAATCACGACGCGGTCGCCCACGAGGGGCACGACCTGCTCGAAGCGGAAACGGCCGCGTGCTTTGCAGACGACGGTATTTGTGCCGGTTTGGACGATATACTGGCCGCTGACTGCTTTGATAATGGTCCCGTTATCTTGCATACTGTGGCAACACCGCTCCAAACGGCAGGCTGGGTTCGGGGGTTTCAGTCGGTTCGGGCGACGCCGTCTCAGGTATGGTCGGCCCCGCCGGGATATAAGGCTCCTCATCCGGGGTGGGTGTGACGGGTTCGACCGGGCCGTCCGACACAATCAGGACGACGACGGTCCCCTCCTCCACCTTCGTGCCCGGGACGAGGTCCTGCGAGATGACGACGTCCTTCGCGACGTTGGGGCTGTGCTCGCGGACGATTTCATACCCGAGCTTATACCCCTCCAGGCGGATAATGGCGGCGGTCAGGATCTCGCCGGTGCAGTCGGGCACTTCCGTCATCTTAATCTCCGGCCCGAGGCTGTAGGTGATGTAGACGATGCCGCCCTTGCCAAGCGGCTCGCCCGGCCCGGGAATCGTGGCGATGACGAAGTCTTTCGTGACGTCCTTGTTGTACTTCCCTTCGAGCTTGATGTCGAGGTTTAAGTTCATGTTCGCCAGCTGAACCTGCGCCTCGCGGTAGTCGATGTTGATGAGGTTCGGCATGGTGATGTTCGGTTCCGCGCCTTTCGATACGGTCAGCTCTATCTCAATGAGCCCTGTCGCCGGCACGACGCGCGTCCTGTCCGGTTGCGGGCTTTGCGCGATGACGGTGCCGGGTTCGGCCTCGTCGAATTCCTCGGTGACGCTAAAGGTGTAGTATTTGGCGTAGTCGGGGTTTTTGGATATGCTGTCGTACGTCTGCCCGATAAACCTCGGGATGGTGACCGTCTCTTCCTGCGGGAAGATCATGTCCTTGAGGTAATAATTCCACATGAAGACGAAAATGAAGATCAAAAAGACGATGATGGCGAATATGCCGATAAGCCCCGCCGTCCTTGACGCGCGCCGGTTGGACTTGACGTATTCCTCCTTCGACAGCTCGCGCCGCGGCGTCCGGACGGGCTTCGGCAGGTTGTGCTCGGCCCGCGCGATGGCGGAGGTCGGGACGGCCCGCGTCGGCTCCGCGCCGCCCCGAGCGTTAAGGGCGCCCGGGTAGTTAAACTCGATGGCCGGGTTTTTGCGGAACTCCTCGAGGTCGTGGAGCATCTCGTCGGCGGACGCGTAGCGGAGGTTGAGGTCCGGCTCCATGGCGCGCATGGTGATGGCCTCGAGCCCGCGCGGGATGTCGGGGTTGATGTCCCGCGGCATGAGCGGGATGGCGCTGATGTGCTGGATGGCCACGCTCACGGCCGAATCCCCCTCAAAGGGCAGGTGGCCCGTGAGCATCTCGTACATCACAACGCCGAGGGAATACAGGTCGCTGCGGGCGTCCACCTGCCCGCCCTTGGCCTGTTCGGGCGAGATGTAGTGGACGGACCCGAGCGCTTCCTGCGTGAGGGTGTTCTGGGTCGACTGCAACCGCGCGATGCCGAAGTCGGCGACTTTCACGCTGCCGTCCTTGCAGATCATGATGTTGTGGGGCTTGATGTCCCTGTGGATGATGCCGCGCGAGTGCGCGTGGCTGAGCGCCTTGCACACCTGGGTGGAGAAATGGAGCGCTTCCTTCCAGTTGAGGACGCCTTTGCGGTTGATGTACTGCTTGAGGGTGATGCCCTCGATGAGCTCCATGACGATGTACTCCACGTCGCCCGAACGCGCGACGTCGTACACCGCGACGATGTTCGGGTGCGAAAGCATCGCGACCGCCTGCGACTCCGAGTGGAACCGGCGGCGGAATTCGGCGTCTCCGGCCAGTTCGTCCTTGAGGATTTTTATGGCTACGAGCCGGTTGAGACGGTGGCAGCGCGCCTTGTAGACGACGGCCATGCCGCCGGAGCCGATTTTCTCGAGGATTTCGTAGCGGTTGTCGAGCATGCGGCCGATATATTTATCCGTCATATCCATGTAAGACCGTCCTCCAATCAGAGGTTACTTTCTGCAGAGAGCCACCGTGACGTTGTCCGGCGCTCCGGCTGCGATAGAAAGTAAGATGAGCTTCTGCGCGATTTCGGTGAGGTCGCCTCCGTTCTTTATTTCGCTGAAAATCCTCTCCTCGTCGACGACGCTTGTCAGGCCGTCCGTACAGAGGAGAAGCGTGTCTCCCTTGACGAGCGAAACGAAGAAGAAATCAGGTTCCACGGCGGCGCTCGTCCCGAGCGCGCGCGTGATGAGGTTGCGGCTTGGGTGCAGGTAGGCTTCGTCCCGAGTGATGTCGCCCCGCTCTATCATATCCTCGACAACGGAGTGGTCTTTTGTAATCTGAATCATGCGCGTGCTTGTTATGTGATAGGCGCGGCTGTCGCCCACGTTGACGATGACCGTCGCGTTTGCCGTGATGACGGCGCCGACGAGCGTCGTCCCCATGCCGGCGCAGTCGATGTCCGTCGCGGACCGGCGGAAGATGTCGGCGTTGGCCGCGTAGACGGCCTCGCGCATGCAGCGCATCACGTCGGCCGCGTTCATGCCGGGCGTGACGCGGGTGCATACGTACTCCATGAAACGCTCCGCCGCCATGGAGCTTGCGACGTTGCCGGCGCGCGCGCCGCCCATCCCGTCGCACACAACGATGACGGTAACCGCGCCGCTTTCATCCTGCCATGTCAGACAGACGTCCTGGTTGACTGCCCGGACTTGTCCCCTGTCACTGATTGCACATAAGTCCATCTTCTCTTATCTCCCGTACTGAGCAAGGCCGCGCCACCTGCCGCCGGCGGCTTTACCGCGCCGCTTTTCTGCGCAGCTGGCCGCAGGAGGCGTCGATATCTCCGCCGAGCCGCCGGCGCACCGTGACGTTTATGCCGCGCCGCCTGAGGATGGCGACGAAGGCTTCAAGGGCCTGCGGGGTGCTCGGCTTGAATGGGCTTTCTTCCACGTTGTTGAGGAGAATGAGGTTTACGTGACTGTGTGTCCCTGCGAGTTTATCCGCCAAAAGCTCGGCGTGGGCGCGCGTGTCGTTTACGCCGCGGATCATGGCGTATTCAAACGATATGCGGCGGCCCGTCTTCTTAAAATAATCGCTGCAGGCTTCCAGAAGCTTATCCACGCCGACCGCTTTGTTGACAGGCATGATGGCGCTTCGCGTTTCGTCATCCGGAGCGTGCAGTGATACAGACAAAGTTAATTGTAGTTTATCCTGCGCCAATTTGTCAACTTTTTCAATCAGTCCGCAGGTTGACAGGGAGATATGGCGCATTCCGATGCCCAGCCCCTTCGGATGGGAGACGAGCTTTAAGAACTTCATCACATTGTCGTAATTGTCGAGCGGCTCGCCGATGCCCATGAGCACGATGTTGCTGATCTTGAGCCCCGAGTCGATCTGCGAAAACAGCACCTGGTCTATCATTTCAGACGGGGCGAGATTGCGCACGAGCCCCCCGATTGTGGAGGCGCAGAAACGGCACCCCATGCGGCACCCGACCTGCGACGAGATGCACACGGTGTTGCCGTGCTCGTACCGCATGACGACGCTCTCGACGCTGTTGCCGTCGTGAAGGCCCCAGAGGTATTTAATCGTGCCGTCCTTCTTCGAGACCTGCCTGGAGAGAACCTGCGGCACATAGAGCGTAAAGCGGCGCTTGAGCTCCTCGCGCAGCGCCTTTGGCAGGTCGGACATCTCGTCAAAGGACCTCGCGCCGCTGTGCAACCACTTGAAGACCTGTCCCGCGCGGTAGCGCGGCTGGCCGAGCTCTTCCATAACAGGCTCGAGCTCTTCTGGGAGCAGGGATTTCAGGTCCGTCATGAAGAGCGCCTCCTCATCCGGCAGATAAAGAAGCCGTCCGTATCGTACTTATATCCCAGCAGCGTGGCCATGCCTTCGGGGGCGGCGCCGAACGGCCCGGGCAGCGCAAAGGGCTCCGGCGCAAAGTCGTCCCTTATGCCGAGGAACGCCTCGACGACCGCCTCGTTTTCGCGGCGAAGGAGCGTGCAGGTCGAATACAGCAGCACGCCGCCCGGGCGCACCGTCTCGGCGAGGTTGACCAGGATGCGAAGCTGCAGGTCGGGCAGAAGGCGCAGCTCCTCCTCCGGCTTGTAGCGGATATCCGGCTTCTTTCGGATGACGCCGAGGCCCGAACACGGCACGTCCGCCAAAACGGCGTCGAACGAGCGCACGAAATCCTCCCGCCGGCGCGTCGCGTCCTGCACCATCGCGGTAACGATGCCGCCCAGACCGAGGCGGCGCACGCCGGAGCGGATGAGGGCGACTTTCTTTTCGCTCAGGTCGCAGGCGGTGATCTTCCCCTCCCCGCCCATGTCGACGGCCGCGGCAAACGTCTTGCCGCCGGGCGCGGCGCACGCGTCCAGCACGCGCATGCCGGGCTTTAGCCCCGCCGCCGTGACGCAAAGCCGCGCCGCCGGGTCCTGCACGAACAGGAGCCCGTCCTGAAAGGCCCTGAGGGCTTCAAGCTTCCCCTGCCCGTAAATCTTAATGGCGTCCTCAAGATACGGGTAGGGCTCCGCCGCGACGCCCTCGCTTTGCAGGGCACCGAGCACCTGCTCCCGCGACGCCCTGAGGGTGTTGACCGTGGCGTACACCGGCGGCACCTTGTTGTTCGCCTCAAGGAGCGCCTTCGTCTCCTCAAGGCCGAACTGCTCAAGATAGGCCTCCACAAGCCACAGCGGGTGGCTTTTTTCGATGGAAAGGCGCTCAGCCTCCGTTGCGGCGCGCACCGGAGGGAGGCTGCCTAGCGTTGCGGCGATTTTCCGCAAAACGGCGTTGACAAGCCCGGCCGCCCGGGGGTTGGCGTGCTTTTTCGCGAGGCGCACCCCTTCGCTCACGGCGGCGCTGGGCGGGATTTTATCGAGAAACACGAGCTGGTAGACGCTCAGGCGCAGGATATCGAGCACCTGCGGCTCAAGCCGCCCCGTCCGGACGGTGGAGAAGCTGTCGATGATATAGTCGCAGTACGTCCTGTTTTGCAGCACGCCGTAGAAGATGTGCGTGGCGAGGGCGGCGTCCCGCGCGTCAAGCCCGGCTTTGACGGCGGCGCCCAGGGCGTCCTCCGCGCGCCGGCCGGTGCGCCGGTATGTCATCAGGGCCGAAAGCGCGGCGTCTCGGGCGTTTACAGGCATAAGCGCCTCCCCCGCAGCCAGTCGGACGCGGGCATGCGCTTTTTCCCCGGCGCCTGAACCTCTAAAACCGTCACGGCGCCGTCCGAGCAGGCGACTTTAATCCCGTCGTTGCCGGCGGAAAGGACGGTCCCCGGCTCGGCGCCCGTCGTGCCCGGCTCGGCTTTCACCTTGTAGATTTTAAGCGCCGTGCCGAACAGCTCGGCCGTCGCCACCGGCCACGGATTGAGGCCCCTGACGTGGCAGGAGATTTCGCGGCAGGTGCGCGTCCAGTCGATGGGCGCTATCTCCTTCGTGATGGGCGGCGCATACGTCGCCAGGGCGTGGTCCTGCGGGATGCGCGGCGCGGTCCCCTGTTCGATGGCGTCGAGCGTTTCGATAAGAAGCTCGCCGCCCATCTCCGCCAGGCGCGCGTATAGCTCGCCCGCCGTCTCCTCTTCCCCGATGGGCGTCTTTTTCACGAAGATGATGTCCCCCGCGTCCAGCTCGGGGGCCATATACATGCTCGTCACGCCCGTCTCCGTGTCGCCGTTCAGGACGGCCCACTGGACGGGCGCGGCGCCGCGCAGGCGCGGCAGGATGGAGGCATGGATGTTGACGCAGCCGAGGGGCGGGATGTCCAGCACCGCCTGCGGCAGGATGCGCCCGTACGCCACCACGGCGATGACGTCCGGCTTTATTTCGCGCAGCACCCGCTCGGCCTCCCCGTCGCGCAGCGACTGCGGCTGGCAGACGGGCGTGCCGCGCGCGGCGGCAAGCTCCTTGACGGGGCTTGGCGCGAGCCTTAAGCCGCGGTTTTTGGGCTTGTCCGGCTGGGTGAAGACGGCGGCGACATCATGCCCGCTTTCGTACAGGCGCTTTAGGGACGCCGCGGCGAAGTCCGGCGTGCCCATAAAGACGATTTTCATGCCTCCTCTTCCTCCTCCTCATCGCCGCCGCCGTACATCTCCTCAAGCTCTTCGGGCGTGAGGATTTTCTCGGCGAGAGAGGTGAAGAGGACGCCGTTTAAGTGGTCGATTTCATGGCAGAAGGCCCGGGCGGTCAGGCCGGTTCCCCACGCCTCGAACGGCTTGCCGTACCGGTCGAAGGCGCGCACTTTCACGAGGTCGGGGCGCTTGACGATGCCGTACACGCCCGGGATGCTCAGGCATCCCTCCGGCCCGACCTGCTCGCCCGACGCGGCGACGATTTCGGGGTTGATCAGTTCAATCATCGCCTCTTCCGGCGGGAGCTCCTCGCCGTTTTCATTTTTTCTGTTCGTGTCCACGACGAGGACGACGCGGCGCAAAACGCCGACCTGCGGCGCGGCGAGGCCGACGCCGTTGGCCTGCAGCAGCGTTTCGCGCATATCGTCGAGCAGCGTGTGCAGCCGCTCGTTAAACTCCGTCACCGGCCGGCTTTTCTTGAGCAGAAGCGGGTCGTCGTCGTGCAGAATATTTCGAATGGCCATAATTCCTTCTCTTTCTCCGGCTCATATTTTTCCGCGCCGCCCGCGCCGGCCGGGCGGCCGTGTTTTACAGTTCGTACGGGTCGCTGTCCGCGTAGACGGCGACGTTTCGGCTGGATTTGTCTTTTGAAAACGTGCGGATAACGTGCGCGACGGTCATGCGGATGCGCCGCGTTGCCTTACAGGATAAGATTATCCGGTAACGGTAGCGGTTATTAATTCTGGCGATGGACGCCGGCGCGGGGCCGAGCAGTCGCACGTCCGGCTCGCCAGTAAGGTAGTCTTCCAGCATCCCGCGCAAGATCGTACAGCCGCGCAGGACGTCCGTCTCCATCACGCCGGAGACGGTGACGGCAATCACGTCGCACAGCGGCGGGGCTCCGGTGGCGCGCCGCAGCTCAATCTCGCGCTGGTAAAAGGCGTCGTAATCCTGCCTTGCCGCAAGGCGGATGACCTCGCTGCTTGGCGTGAACGTCTGGATGACGGCGCGCCCGGTTTTGCTGCCGCGCCCGGAGCGGCCGACAACCTGTGTGATGAGGGAAAACGCCCGCTCCTGCGCCCTGAAATCGTTTATGTACAGCATCTGGTCGGCGGACAGGACGCCCACGAGCGTGACGTTTTCAAAGTCAAGCCCTTTGGCGACCATCTGCGTGCCGAGCAGGATGGGAATCTTCTCGTCGCGGAACTTCGCGAGGATGTCCTCGTGCGTGTGCTTTGCGGAGACGGTGTCCGCGTCCATGCGCAAAATCTCAACGCCCGGCAGGAGCTCGCGCAGCTCCGTTTCCACTTTCTGCGTGCCCGCGCCGACGTATTTGAGCCGCCCGCCGCAGCCGGGGCACTCCTCCGGCTCCCTGCGGGAAAACCCGCAGTAGTGGCACATCATCCGGCGGTTGGCGGAGTGGTACGTCAGGGAGACGCTGCACCGCGGGCAGGAGAACGTGTACCCGCACTCGGGGCAGGTAATCAGCGTGCTCGCGCCGCGCCGGTTGAGAAACAGGATGCTCTGCTCGCCGCGCGCGATGTTCTCCTTCAGGGCATCCAGCAGCACCGAGCCGATGACGCCGCCGTTGCCGCTTTTAAGCTCCTTTTTCATATCCGCGATGATGACGTCCGGCAGGTGACGCGCGTTATACCGCGTGTCAAGGCGCAGCAGGCGGTACTTCCCTGTCTCGGCGCTGTACATGCTCTCGAGGGACGGCGTCGCCGAGCCGAGGAGCAAGAGCGCCTGATTCTGCCAGCACCGATATTTTGCCACATCGCGGGCGTGGTAACTTGGAATATTTTGCGATTTGTATGAGTGTTCCTGTTCTTCGTCGATGATGATAAGCCCTAAGTCCGGTATCGGCGCGAAAACGGCCGAGCGGGTGCCCACCACCACGTCCACTTCGCCGGCGCGGATGCGCTTCCACTCGTCGTACCGCTCCCCGATGCCAAGCCGCGAGTGGAAGACGGCGATGCGCTCCCCGAAATGGGCGCTAAAGAGCGTAATCAGCTGCGGCGTGAGCGCGATTTCCGGCACCAGCACAATGGCGCGCCGCCCGAGGGAGAGCGCCTTCTGGATAAGCCGGATGTACACCGCCGTTTTGCCGCTGCCCGTGACGCCGTATAGAAGCGCCGCTTCCGCGCGCTTTTCCTCGAGGGCCGGCACAAGCGCGTCGAACACACGCTGCTGCTCGTCGGAGAGCACAATCGGGCCGGCCGGCGGCTGCGATGAAATGTCCGGCCGGCGGTATACCTCCTGTTCAGATAAATGAACAGCGCCCGCGTCAGCAAGCGCCTTTATCGTGGCGGGCGAAACCCCCGTAAAATAGCAGATTTCCTTTACGGACGCTTCGCCGATCTGCGAAAGGAGCTCCAGAACGCGCGCCTGTGCGCGCGCGCGCCGGCTCTTCTGCGCGGCGAGAAGGAGCGCCTCCTCGGCGGGGATGGCGAGCGCCGCGATTTTCACAACTTTGTCGGATACGCGGGGCGCGCCGTCCTTGAGCCACAGCCCCGAGGGGAGCATGGCTTTTGCCGCGTCGTACACCGTGCAGAAAAAGCGCTCGCTCATCCACACGGCGAGCTTCATCATCTCCGGGCTGAGCACAGGCTCGTCGTCGACCACGGCGTCGATATTTTTTAAGGTGCGCTCGCCGGTCTCCTCGACGACGGATAAAACAAGCCCCTCCGTCCGCCTGTTGCCCTGCCCGAAGGGGATGACGACGCGGACGCCCGGCCGGACGCGCTCTGACAGCTCCGGCGGGATTTTGTAGTCGTACGGCCGGTCGATGTGGTACGTCGCCACGGAGACGGCTATCCGCGCGGCTTTCCCGGTCAAAGAGCCGCCCCCCTTTCAAACAGCGTTTCAATTGGCCGGGATGTGGCCGGCCGCTTACTCGTAGTCCTCCGGATTGAGCTTGCCGGAGGCGATCTCCTCGATTGCCATGGAGACAGGCTTCTTTTTCAGAGGCTCGCCGTTTTTCTCATGCTCTTCGGCAATCTGGCGCGCGCGCTGCGCGATGATGTTGACGAGCGTGTAGCGGCTGTTGACGTGCTTTAAAAGATCGGACAGAGACGGATACAGCATAATCTTTTTTTACCTCCAGGTGATGCCTTGCGTTAATCGTTCTTGCAGCCCATAATCTCAAGGATTTCCGCAACGGCTTTGTCGACCTCGTCGTTGACGACGACGTAGTCGTAGCTGTCTTTTTCAAGCATTTCAGCCTTGGCGCGGATCAGGCGGTTGCGCATGCGCTCCTCCGATTCCGTGCCGCGGGTGCGGAGCCTGTTTTCCAGCTCCTCCATGCTCGGCGGGACGAGGAAAATCGTAATCGCCTCGGGCATGGCGGCGATAATCTGCTTGCACCCCTGCACGTCGATGTCGAGGATGACGTCCTTCCCCTCCTCAAGGCGGGAGATGACGGGCGCCTTGAGCGTGCCGTAATAGTTGCCGACGTATTCGGCGTACTCGAGGAAATCGTTTTGCCGGATGTGTTTTTCAAATTCCTCGTGCGTGATGAAGTAGTACGAGACGCCGTGCACCTCTCCGGGGCGCGCCGGGCGCGTCGTGGCAGAGACGGAGAAGTACAGGTCCTTGCACGTCTCCATCAGCCTTTTGATAACGGTGCTCTTACCCGTCCCGGACGGAGCCGAGATGATAAAGAGCCGCCCCCTATTCTTCTTCATTTTCCTCCCCCACTGCCGGTGTGTCGATGCGGTTTGCCATCCTGCCGGCGACGGTCTCTGGCTGGATGGCCGAGAGGATGATGTACCCGCAGTCTGTGATGAGAACGGCGCGCGTCCGCCTGCCGTACGTGGCGTCGATGAGCAGACCTTTTTCGCGCGCATCGGAGATGATGCGCTTGATCGGCGCCGATTCGGGGCTGACAATCGCGATCAGGCGATTGGCCGAAACCATGTTTCCGAAGCCGATATTGATTAGTTTCACCGGATTTCCCCCTTTTTTAATCATCGGACAGGCTGGACCGCTGCTATTCGATATTCTGAATCTGCTCGCGAATCCGCTCAATCTCGGCCTTCAGGTCGACGACAAGGCGGGCCATTTCCGCGTCGTTGCCCTTTGAGCCGATGGTGTTGGCCTCGCGGTTGAGCTCCTGAACGAGGAAATCGAGCTTCCGCCCGACGGGCGCGTCCGACAGCAGCAGGTTGCGGAGCTGGCCGATGTGGCTGCGCAGCCGCACCGTCTCCTCGCCGATGTCGATCCGGTCGGCGAAAATCGCCGCCTCCATGAGGATGCGCTGCGGGTCAATTTCCTGCCCCTGCAGCACTTCCGCAAGGCGCGCCTCGAGGCGCGCGCGGTAGTCGGCGACGGTCTTCGGCGACAGAACCTCGCACTGCGCCGTCAGGTTCTCAATAGTGTCAAGCCGCGCGAGGATATCCCGCGCGAGGTTCTCCCCTTCCGCGCAGCGCATGGCCGTAAAGCCCTCGAGGGCTTCGTCCAGAACGGCGAGGACGTCGCTCAGGAGCGTCTGCGGGTCGGTCTCCGATTTTTCAAGTGTCAGCACGTCGGGAAAGCGCATCAGCTCCGCGGCGCTCGTGGGCCCGGGCAGCGCGTACAGCTCGGTAAGCTCCTTGAATGCCGCCATGTAGGCGTCCGCCACGGGGCGGTTGACGCGCACGAGCACGTCCCCGGCGCGGGAGGTGTCGATGGTGATGAACACGTCCACTTTCCCGCGGGAGATGGCGCCGGCGACGCGCTGCTTGACGCTCTCTTCAAGCGCGCCGAAGCCGCGCGGCAGGCGGATGGTGCAGTCGAGATACCGGTTGTTCACGCTTTTAAGCTCAACCGTTATGTCTATCGTACCGGACGTTCCGCTGTCGACGGTGCGCTTGGCGTAACCGTAGCCGGTCATGCTTTTGATCATAAGTCACCTCAGGTTTTTCCGAATATATTTGGACACGCGCTGCGCGTACAGAATAAGCAGCTGCGTCAGCCCGACATCGTAGACGCAAAACGCCGCGTTTACGATGAGATAGACGAGGACCGGCGGCAGCGCCTGAACGCCCGGCGCAAGCAGATTGCGCAAAAACAGCCGCAGGACGGTCAGCGCGGCGTTCATCACAAGGAGCTTGACCGCCCATCCGAGCGCCTTGTTTTTCAGCCGCTCGGCAAGGCTCTTGACGATGGGATAATACCCGAAAAACACGATGTATAAAAGCGCCCCGTCCTTCGACGGCAAAAGAAGGTAGGACAGCACCGCGCTCCCCGCAAACACGAACGCCGCCGCGCTTATTCCCGCTTCGGCAAGGGCGGACGCGGCAAACAGCGACGCGATGGCCGCCATGGACAGCTTGACGTTCGGGAACGCCGAAGACAGGTACAGCGCGATGACGGACAGCGCCGTCAGCAGGCCCGTGAGCGTGACGACGAGCGTTTTCTTTCTCATAGCCTAGAAACAGTCGAAGCAGCAGTCGGCGCAGATGAGGAGGGAGCAGATGTCGCAGGCCGTCAGATTGTCGCAGCAGCAGGCGCTCTGCCCGGGATAGGCGCCCTGGTACGGGTTGTACGCGCCCCCCTGCTGAAAGCGGCTGACAGCCTGCCGGTACTCCGGGTTGGCCGGGTCCATGCTCACGGCCGTCTGGAAATGGCTGAGCGCCTCGTCCAGCCACCCTTTGCGGTACATCACGCTGCCCATGAGGAAGTGCCACTCGGCGTTGCGGTTTGTCATCACGCGCAGCAGCTCTTCCGCGAGCGGGATATTGCCGGCGTTGATCGCCGCGCGCACGCGCGCAAATTCCGCCGAGCCCGAGTAGCCGGAATAACCGCCGCCGGACGCGCCGGCGCTCTCGGAGCCGCCGTACGAGCCGCCGCCTCCGCTGCGCTGGCGCATGATGGTGTCGTACGCCTCGTTAATCTGCTTCATTTTTTCCTGCGCGAGGTCGGAGAGGGGGTTGTCCTGATAGTTGTCGGGATGGTACTTGCGGACGAGCTCGCGGTACGCTTTTTTTATCTCCTCGTCCGATGCCGTCGGCGATACGCCGAGGACGCTGTACGGGTCGTTCATTCGTCCAGTTCAAACTCCTTGCTTTTGCGTTTTTCATCGCGCCGCCACGTCCCGCTTAAGACCGCGCGGCAGGTTTGCGGCATCCCGAGATACAGGATGTTTTGCAAAACGGGCGTAAATGGCCCGCTGTCAAGCAATTCAAATGCGGCGGCGGCAAGGCGGCAGGAGTGGAGCAGCGTGGTCTCGAGGCTCTCGCGCGCCTTGTCCGTCAAAACGCCTGACAGACCGAAGCGCTCGGCGACGGCGTTGCGCCGCCGCGCCTTGTAGTCCTCCGGAAGGTCGTCCGCCGCGTCGACAATGTAGATAAACCGCCCGACGTGGTAGAGAAGCTGCTCAAGCGGGCGGCGGCGCGTCTCACCCGCGCCTTCCGCGAGGGCCGCCGTCAGACGCGCAAACTGGTCGGCGCACGCATCGAGAGACGGGCGCTCTTCGCGCTCAAGGCGCTCTAAAGCCTCAAGCGCTTCCCGCACGCGCGCGGCGTACCCGGGGCGGCGCGCCGCGGCTTTCCTGTACGCGCGGGCGAGCACGGCCATGAAGAGCCTGTCCCTCAGAGAGCGGAAAAAGCCCTCGTCGGCAAGCGTGTCGTGCAGTTTCCACCACGTGAGGATGATGCAGTAGTCCGCGCACAGCGAAAGTGCGGGAAACTTCAGGCACGCCTTCCGGCGCCGGAAAAGGCTGGCCCCGCAGCGCACGTGCGCCGTTGCGGGCGCCTCCTGTGCATCATAGAGCAGCATCGCCAGAAAAACAAAGTCGTAGCTTAATATGAAGCTGGCAAGCGGCGTCCCCTGCTCTTTGAGCGCGCGGCACAGCCCGCAGTAGCACGCTTTATACTGCTCGTATTCCCTGACCTTCAGTTCGCCCCTCATCGGGCGGATATATCCAAACATCCTTAAGTGCCTTGCGAACTTGAATTGATGGCGATGACCGTGACGGTGTAGCTGCCGACGGCCCCGACGCTGTCTTTCCCGTCCACATAGACCTTCGCCGGAACCGTGTAGGTGCCGATGGTGTTGCCCAGGGCGCTCAGGTCCGCCACGACGCGCACGTTCGCCGGATCGACGTCCTCAAGGTCGTCCCCCTCGCCGCGCAGCAGGACGTCGAGGCTCTGGGTGATGATGGCGTAATGGTAGCCTTCCGTCTCGTTTGTCGTCTGGATGTTCGTCGTCTGGATGCGGCGCGTCTCCAGGCCTTCCACGGTGACGGAGACGGTGGCCTCCATCGTGCCCGTGAGGTTCTGGGTGTTGTTGGGGATGGCGATGGAGAACTTCTGCGACGTCGACAGCGCGAAGGACTTGAGGTCAATTGTGCCGAGGACGATCTGGTTGAGGGCGTTGAGCGTCTCGGCGTCGCCCGAGAGCGTGACGTACGACGGTGAAATCGTCACCAGCGTGTTGCGCTCGTCCGCGCCCGCGCCGGGCGTGAGGTTGACGGTGAGCGGCACGTCCTTGACCATGACGACGGGGATGATGACCTCCACCGTGTCCTGGCTTAAGGTGACAAACTCCGACCGCACCTCTTCCCCGTTTTCGTCCATGAGGACGACGCCGACGGTCTCATCCACCGTCTTCGAGATGTTCTCGCGCAGGATGTTGACCCACGCGTGGTCAATCCGCGAGATTATCTCCTGCGGGCCGGACACGGTGATGACGGACGGCGAAATCTCCATCGGCTCGGCCCGGTACCCTTGCGCCACGCCGCCGTCATACACGCCGCGGACGGGGATGTCCTTCTTCACGAGGTTGTCGACGATGACCACGATGGTGTCCGCGCTGCGCGCCGTGACGCTGACGGACGATTCGGCGACGTTGATCGGGTAGTTGACCTTGTACGGCAGCGTGTATGTGCCGGCGCGCTTGATTTCCGAGAGGTCGACGGACGCGGTGACGTTGTCCCTTGAGAGGATGGACACGACGTTGCGCTTCCCCAGAAAGCGGAGGGAGAGCGTGTCGGAACTGACATAAGTGACGACGAGCCCGCGGTCCGTGAGGTAATCGGCGTTGCGCAGCTCGACGCGGATGCCGCTGATGCCGGTGGACACGTCCGGGTTTTCGGCGTACGCGACGTACAGCCAGATCGCAAAGGACGCGAGCAGGGAGAAAATGATGTAAAAAATGCGGCTGGAAAAGGCTTTGGAGAGCGTTTCCTTAACCCCTTTGATAAACGTCATGGCGCACCTCCCGCCCTATTTGCGATTTAAGACAGACCGGCTTCGTTTTTCCTCGGGGCTGAGTTCAAGGCGCAGGAGCTTTTCAAACGTCTCCTGCGAAAGGTGGCGCTTGAGCATCCCCCTGACGGCGACGGAAATCGAGCCCGTCTCCTCCGAGACGATGACGGCGATGGCGTCCGTCACTTCGCTGATCCCGATGCCGGCGCGGTGGCGCATGCCGAGGTCGCGGCTTAAGTTTGTCTTCGCCGTCAGCGGCAGCATGCAGCCCGCGGCCACGATGCGCGCGCTGCGGATGATGACGGCGCCGTCGTGCAGCGGCGTGTTCGGGTAGAAGATGTTGCTTAGCAGCTCGTAGGACACTTCCGCGTCGATGCGTGTTCCCGTGTGGATGGTGTCTTCGAGCTTGATGTCGCGCTCGAAGACGATGAGGGCGCCGATGCGCTTTTTCGCCATATCGGCGCAGGCGGTCACGACGGCGTTGATGCACAGGTCAAGCCGCGTGTCCGGCCCCCTTTTCCCGAACAGGATGGCAAATCTGCTGCTGCCCACCTGCTCGAGCAGGCGCCTGATTTCCGGCTGGAAGAGGATGATAATGACGAGCAGGCCGAGCTTCATCGTCTGTCCCAGCAGGTAGTTGATGACATTCAGATGCAGCAGGCTCGACAGCCACATCATGGCGACGATGAGCATGATGCCCTTGATGACGCTTGCGGCGTTTGTCTTCCGCACGACGGATATGACGCGGTAGATGAGATACGCGATAATGAGGATATCGAGCACATCCCATACGCTTGCCGTTTTAAGTAAATTGAGCATCGAACGGATTACTTCCCGCGTAGCGTCCATAAAGCTCCTCCATAAACCGTGCGCCGAGACGATTTCAGGCTTAAATGGCCTGTCCGACGAAGGGACGGACCGGCTGCAATTTGGGCTGACAGCGTCTTTGTGCGGGGGAAAGGCTCGGCGCACAGGCGGCCGGAGGGGTGGCAGGCGGCGGCCTCCCTTCTGCCGCGGGCCGTGAGCGCAAGCCGAGTATTATTTAACCATTATAATACATTGAAGACAAATTGGCAACTTTGACATAATAGTTTGGCCATGTCTTTGCTGTTTCAGCCGGTTTTTGGTGAAGATCTGCGCTTTTTGAGGATTTCGTCGAGGGCGTCCAGAAACGCGCGGATGTCCCTTTTCGTGCTGAAGGCGGACACGCTGATGCGCACCGTGCCCGTCTCGAACGTCCCCGCCGTTTTGTGGGCCAGAGGCGCGCAGTGCAGCCCCGCGCGCACGGCGATGCCGCGCCGGGCCAGCTCCTCGCCGACGATTTCGCAGTCCATGGCGTCCACGCAGAAGGACAAAACGCCGCTCTGGCAATAGCCGTATTCCGAGTAAAAAACGCGCACGCCGTCGCGCTTCATCAGCTCCCAGGCTGCAAACTCGATCAGGCTGTGCTCGTGGGCCATGATTTTCTGCACTTTTTGCTTTTCGACGAACTCAATCCCCGCGCGCAGCCCCGCGATGCCGGGCATGTTGTGCGTGCCGGCTTCGGCGCGGTCGGGCAGCGTGTCCGGCATATCAAACAGGGCCGACTGGCTCCCCGTTCCGCCCTGAAGGAGGCTTTTCGGTATCCGGGCGCACAGCAGCAGCCCCGTCCCCTGCGGGCCGTAAAGCCCCTTGTGCCCCGGCATGCAGATAAAATCGGCCCCGATGCGCTCAAAGTCAATCTCGCACACGCCGGCCGACTGCGAGGCGTCCACAATAACCGGCACGCCGCGCGCGCGGCAGGCTTCCGCGATGCGCTCGACAGGCAGGATATACCCGAACACGTTGGAGACGTGGTTGCAGACGACGAGCTTCGTATCGTCCGTCAGGCGCCGCTCGAAGGCGTGCAGAGCCATCTCCGGCTCGAAAAGCTCCGAGGCGGCCACGACGACGCGCGCGCCGATCTCGTGCAGCGGCCGCGTGACGGAGTTGTGCTCGTACCCGGAGATTAAAACGCGGTCGCCCCTGCGGGCGAGCGTCTTGATGGCAATGTTGAGGGCATGGGTGGCGCTGCTGGTGATGACCACGTTTTCCGGATTGCGCATCTTAAAAAGGCGCGCCGCGGCGCACCGGCAGGCAAACGCCTCCTCCGCCGCGGCCATCGCGGCGGCGTGTCCTCCCCTGCCCGGGCTTGACAGGTTTTTGACCGCCCATGTCATGGCGCGCGCCACGCCCGGCGGTTTTTGAAGCGTTGTAGCGGCAGAATCCAGATATATCATAAACTTACCTCATAGACTGACCTCGTTGAAGTTCCCGTCGGCGTACTGGACGAAAATCTTGAGGGGATGTAAATCGGCGTTTCTAAGTACAACCAGCGCGTTTGAGATGTGCTTAGCGGACAGCTTGACGCCGTATGCGCAGCCGCTTGGCGAAAGGCCCGCCGGAACACGGCTGACGATGGCGGTTATGCCGGCATGCTCGAGCGCCTTGGCCGAGCGCTGGGCGTACGTCAGTGAGCGGCAGATCAGCAGATAATAAACCACAATCGGCTCTCCTCTCTCCTGTGGATGGGTTCGTCATCGCTCAAACCATAATATGCATCACGCGCCTGTCTGGACTAAAAAAAGAAGCGGCGCGCCGGAGGGACTCCGGCGCGCCGCATAGCGTCGCATTATTCTGTTTTCTGTCTGATGCCGGCGCGCACCGGCGCAAAACGCGTTAATTAAGGGGCAACAGCGTCCTTGATTGACGCCCTGCCGCTTGTATATTGAAGCCGAATTGACGCGCCTGGCCTATTCAAAGCGGATTGCCCTCCCGCCGCCTGCCTGCTCCGGCCAAGCTGAAGCGCGGGAAAGCCGATGAAAACATTAAGCCTTGCGCTGACAACGGTTTATGGGCGGCTTCGAGGCGCGCCGCTAAATCTCCTCAAGCAGCACGACGGCATGGGCGGCGATGCCGAGCCCCGCGCCGGTAAAGCCGAGCTTTTCCTCCGTCGTCGCCTTCACGCTCACGCGCGAAACATCCGCGCCTAAAGCGGCGGCGATGTTCTCGCGCATTTTTGGGATGTACGGCTGGAGCTTTGGCGACTGGGCTATGATGGTGATGTCGGCGTTGCCGAGGGCATAGCCCCGTTTGCGCACCTCCTCCGCCACAAGGCGAAGAAGCCACAGGCTGTCCGCGTCCTTGTACGCGGGGTCGGTGTCGGGGAAGAGCGCTCCGATGTCGCCGAGGGCGAGCGCGCCGAGCAGCGCGTCCATGAGCGCGTGGACGGGAACGTCCGCGTCGGAGTGCCCGTCCGGCCCCGTCTCGTGTTCGATGGTCACGCCCCCGAGGATGCAGGGGCGGCCTTTTACCAGGCGGTGTACGTCGTACCCGTGGCCGATACGCATGGTGTGCCTCCTCTCATCGCCGCAATCGCCTCGGCAAGCGGCAGGTCGTCTATCGTGGTGAGCTTGATGTTCTCGCGGCTGCCCGGCGTGATATAGACGGGGCACCCGAGCGCCTCGACGGCCATGCAGTCGTCCGTAATGGGCGCGTTTTCCTCAAGCGCCTTCGTCAGGGCGGCCTTGAGAAGCTCCGCCTGAAAGACCTGCGGCGTCTGGATTTCATACAGCCCGTCGCGGCTGAGCGTCTCCTGCACTACGCCGCCCTCCGCGCGCTTGACGGTGGCGACGACGGGGACGGCCGCCGTCGCCGCGTGGTGCTTGACAGCGGCGTCGAGCGCGTCCATAAGGAGCTTTTCCGTGACGAACGGGCGCGCCCCGTCGTGCACGGCGATGTATTCCGCGTCGCGGCTGACCGCCATCACGCCGTTATGTACCGACTCCGGGCGCGTCGCCCCGCCGGCGACGACTTTGACGGTTTTCTTTATCCCATACCGCCGCACAAGCTCCGAGACGTCTTGAACGTCCTCCTGCCGCACGGCGACGACGATTTCGCTGACGGCCCGCGCCGCGTCAAACACGCGGAGGGAATGGATTAAAACCGGCGCGCCGCCCAGATTGAGAAAAAGCTTGTCGCGCCCCATGCGCGTCGACGCGCCGGCCGCGGCGACGACAACCGCGCATTTCGGCAGCGGCGTGCCATCGCGCGCGCCGGATGTTTTACGCCGAAACAGTCCGGACATGCCTTGAGCACCTCCCTGAAGAAAACAAAATGCGGAGGTTGCCGCCTCCGCAGGAAAGATTCCGCAAACGCGTCAGGTCAAAACGGCGTTGATGCGCATTTCCACTTCTTCGTATGTTTTCTTCTGAGACAGGACGAGCTCGGAAATTAAAATCTGCTTTGCGGAATGAAGCATTTTGCGCTCTCCTGTGGAAAGCCCCTTTTCCGAGTCCCGCGTCATAAGCCCTTTCACGACTTTCGCGACTTCCATCAAGTCTCCGCTCTTGATGCGCTGCATGTTCTCGCGGTAGCGGCGGTTCCAGTTTTGCGTCATGTCGGTTTCGATGCTGGCCATCTTGTCAAGCAGGGACTCGGCGACTTCCGGGTCGATAATCGGGCGCACGCCAATGGCCTCGCAGGAGTCGACGGGGACCATCACGATCATATCGCTCGTGGGCATCTTGAGGACATAGTATTCCCGCGTGCACCCGTTTATGGTGCGCGTTTCTATCCCGTCGATGATTCCGGCGCCGTGCATTGGATGCGCAACCTTATCGCCAATTTTAAACATATCCTACTCCTTATCCGTGCCAGACTGACCGGGGCGACCGCCCCCGATACTCGCGCATGTCTGTTCCCTTCCATCTGCCTGATTCTATTATACACCGAAACTGCCTAAAATATCAAGCAAATTGCCATTGACTTCTGTACAAAGTGAGAAAAAAGCGAGATTATGTACGAATTTAAGTACAAAATACCGTTTTCCAGCAACGCGGTAAAGCGGAAAACTCGCGAAAAAAACGCAGACGGAAACCATTCGTTTCCCTGTGGGAAGAATGGGTTTCCGTCTTGTTTTAGTTTTTAAGTTGCAGTGAGGGAAAAAGGCAAAGGCTTATTCAGCGGCGCCGTCTTCCGCGGCGGGCTCTTCGGGAGCGGCCTCGGCGGCCTGCTCAGCCTCCTGCTTGGCTTCGGCGGCCTTGGCGGCGGCCTTCGCCTCTTCCATGAGCGCGCGGATGCTCAGGGACACCTTGTGGCGCTCCATGTCGATGTCCGTAATCTTCACGTCCACCGTCTGACCTTCGCTGAGCACCTCGGAGGGCAGCCCGATGCGGTGATCCGTAATCTGGGAGATGTGGATGAGGCCGTCCACGCCCGGGATGATTTCGGCAAAGGCGCCGAAGGGCATGAGCTTGACGACCTTGACGGTGACGACGTCGCCGACCTTGTGGGCCTTCGTGAACAGGTTCCACGGATTGGTCTCTTCCGTCTTGTAGCCGAGGGAAATCTTCTTCTTCTCCTTGTCGAAGGAGATGACGTACACTTCAATCTTGTCGCCGATCTTGAGGATATCGGAGGGCTGGTTGATGCGCGTCCAGCTCAGCTCCGAGACGTGCACCATGCCGTCCACGCCGCCGATGTCGACGAAGGCGCCGTAGCTCGTCATAGACTTGACGGTACCGATATACTTCTTGCCGACTTCGATCTCGGCCCATGTCTTCTCCGCCAGGGCGCGGCGCTCCTCGTTCAGAACGGCCTTGATGGAGCCGACGACGCGGCGGCGGGAGTGGTTGACTTCCGTAATGCGCAGGCGGACTTTCGTGTTCACAAGGGTGGACAGCGGCACGTCTTTGGGAAGGCCCGTCTGCGTCATGGGGACAAACACGCGCACGCCCTTGACCATGACGACGAGGCCGCCCTTATTCTCTTCGGTCACATAACCTTCGACAACGGTTTTCTCTTCGCGCGCTTTTTCGATTTCTTCCCAGTTCTTGATGGCGTCGAGACGCTTCTTCGAGAGCATCACGGTGCCTTCCATATCGTTGACGCGGAGGACGAACGCTTCAATCTCGTCGCCAACCTTGACGATGTCTTCGGCCTTCGCGTTAGGGTCGTCGGTAAGTTCGGACATGGGTATGTAACCCGAATGTTTTGTTCCGAGGTCGACGGACACTTCCGTCGGCGTGATGGCGGCGACAATGCCGGTCACTTTTTCCCCATTATTTAAAGTTTTAAATGATTTTTCGAGCAGTTCCGCAAAAGTTTCAGTTTCCGCCTCGGCTTGTCCGGATTTTTCCAAGATTTCTTCACTCATCGTCTGATAGACCTCCTTAATTATCCACGCCGGCGTGGAAGCGCCCGCCGTGATTCCGACGGTATCCGAGTGGCGGAGTTCGGTCAAATCAAGATCGTGAGCCGTTTCAATAAATTGTACCCGCGGGCAATGCTTTCTGCACAGTGCAGCGAGTTTCTGGCTGTTTGAGCTGGACCGACCACCGATGACAATCATGACGTCGGCAATACGCGAAATCGCAACTGCTTCTTCCTGACGCTTAGACGTAGCATTGCATATTGTATCAAAAATTTCAAGATTTGTATACTCTTTTTTTAGAGATTCGGGGCTAAAAGTATCCCCGCTTTTGGCATAAGTTGTCTGAAAAACGACGGAAATGGGCAATTCCGCGCGGCTTTCCTCCGCGTCGAGCCAGTTTTTAAAAGCGCCGAGCGACGGAAAAACGGCGTGTTCGCCGCACCACGAGCAGATGGCGCGCACTTCCGGGTGCTCTTTTTCGCCGATGACGGCGATAAAGCGGCCGCGCGCGGCCTGCTCCCGCACGATTTTGTGAATTTTCGCCACGTCCGGGCACGTCGCGTCGATGACGCGCGCGCCGATACGCCCGAGCGCTTCGGCGTCTTCCCGCGTGATGCCGTGCGAGCGGATGATGACGGTGTCGCCGGGGTTTACCTCTTCGACGCTCGCGGCCTGCCGCACGCCTTTTTCGGCGAGCGCGTTTATTACACTTTCGTTGTGGATGATCGGCCCGAGCGTCTTGACGGCGCCGTACTTCTCGGCCGCCTCCTCGCAGAGGCTGACGGCGCGCCGCACGCCGAAGCAAAACCCCGCGGACTTTGCCAGAATGACCTTCATCGCATCACATCATTTCCGAGCGTGCGGATTTTATCCATCAGCTCTTCCGCGCGCTTTAAGTATTCCTCGCCGGTGAGCTTGACTTTCTCGGGGTTGACATAATACGGCCTACCGATGACGACGGTGTACCGCCCGAACAGCCTCTTGCCTCCCGGGATATACACCGGCACGACGGGGACGTTCACCTGGTCGGCGATTCGGACGGCGCCCTGCTTGGCGGCGACGGCGACATCCCCCCGCACGCGCGTGCCTTCCGGGAAGATGACGACTTTTTCGCCGCTCTTTAAGAAGCCTATGGCCGCCTTGACGGCGGCGATGTCCGTTTTCCCGCGCTCGACGGCAAAGCTGCCGACGGCCTTGTAAATCTTCCCCAGCAGGGGCACGCGAAACAAACTCGCTTTCCCCATAAAGCGCGGGTGGTGCCTTATCCCCAGCGCGAACGCGAGAAATATGGGGTCGAGAAAGCTCGTGTGGTTGGCGCAGATCATCGCGGCGCCTTCCGGGATATTCTCCCGTCCGATGAATATCAACCGGTAAAACGGGAACAGCACAATGCGCAGGAAAACGAACAGGATGCGGTAGCGCCGGTAATCCTTCTTCATAGCCCTAACCGTTCCTCAATAATATTGCAAAGCCACAGGAAGCACTCATTAAGGCTCATATCCGTCGTGTCGAGGACGACGGCGTCGTCGGCCACTCTCAGCGGCGCGACGGCGCGCTGCGTGTCCGACTTGTCGCGCAAAATGATGTCGTGCAGGACTTCATCGAACGTGATGGAAACGTTTTGCGCGGCAAGCTCCTCATACCGGCGGCGCGCCCGCGCTTCCGGCGAGGCCGTGAGAAACACCTTCAGCCCCGCGTTTGGGAGCACGACGGTGCCGATGTCGCGCCCGTCCATCACAACGTCGTACCGGACGGCCATCTCCCGCTGCATGTTGAGCAGAAACGCCCGCACCGCGGGGATGGCGGACACGTCGGCCGCGGCGAGGGACGCCTGCGGCGTGCGGATGAGGTCCGTCACGTCCCGCCCGTTGAGCAGCATCCTCTGGCGCCGGTCGGCGTCGTAGTGCATGTCCACTTTTATGTCGTGGAGCATCTCCGCGACGGCTTTGGCGTCCTTTGTGTCGCGCCCGCTTTCGAGGACAAAAAGGCCGACGGTGCGGTACAGCGCGCCGGTGTCGACGTAAATGAGGCCGAAGTGGTTCGCCGTCATGCGCGCGAGCGTGCTCTTCCCCGCCCCGGCGGGGCCGTCGATTGCAATGCTTCTCTCTTCCATTCTAGTCCTTTCTTCAAGCGCCAAAATGGCGCGGGTTTACATAAGAATATGGCTTGCGGCGGCGTAGGCGGTCGACCACGCGATCTGCAGGTTAAAGCCGCCCGTGTACGCGTCCGCGTCGATGACCTCGCCGGCAAAGAAAAGCCCCGGCACCAGTTTTGACTCCATCGTTTTGGGACTGATCTCCTTCGTGGCGACGCCGCCGGAGGTGATGACCGCCTCGTCGATGGGCCGCGGGCCGATGACCTGGAGCGTAAAGCTTTTCAGCAGGCCGAGCAGCGCCTGCCGCTGCCGCCTTGTGATCGAATGCACCTTCTGGTGCGGCGGGATGCCGGAAAGGTCCACGATGACGGGAATCATCAGGCGCGGGAGCAGGTCCCCCAGCGCGTTGGCGAAATCGCGGTTTGCGTATTTTTCAAAGTCACGCAGCAGGCGCTCGTCCAGCTCTTTTTCGTCGAGCGCGGGCTTTAAGTCGATGGAAAGGCTGTACTTTTTCCGGTCAAACTCCCTTGTGTGGGCGCTTGCCGAGAGGATCAGCGGGCCGGACACGCCGAAGTGCGTAAAGAGCAGCTCCCCGAAATCCTCGTAGACGGGCTTTTTGCCGCCGTCGTACACTTTGATGGCGACGTTTTTCAGCGCCAGCCCCTGCATCCTGCCGCAAATCTCCGGCGACGCCTCAAGCGGCACGAGCGACGGGCGCGGCGGGATGACCGTGTGCCCCAGCTTTTCGGCCATTTTCAGCCCGTCCCCCGTCGAGCCTGTGCGCGGGTAGGACAGGCCGCCGGTGCACAGGATGGCGGCGCGGCAGGGAAACGCGCCTTTGCTTGTGAGGACGGCGCGCACGGCGCCGTTTTCGTCGAGGCTTATGTCATGCGCCGCCGTCTTGTAGAAGACTTTGACGCCCGTCTCCTCAAGCTGGCGCACGAGCGCGTCCGCGACGTCCCGCGCCCTGTCGGACACGGGAAACACGCGGTTTCCGCGCTCGGTTTTGAGCGGGACGCCGAGCGCGGTGAAATACCGCATCACATCCTGCGGCGAAAACGCGCTCAGGGCGCTGTACAGGAACGCCCCGCCCGTCGGTGTGTTTTCGACGACTTCCCTCACCGGGCAGTTGTTCGTGAGGTTGCACCGGCCCTTGCCCGTGATGCGCAGCTTGATGCCGAGCCGGTCGTTTTTCTCAAGGAGCGCGACGGCAAGGCCCCGTTTGGCCGCCTCCGCGGCGGCGAGCATGCCGGCGGCTCCGCCGCCGATGACGATGACATCGTATTGGTTCATTCGGATTTTTCGTAGACCTCGTATTCGTCCCACATGCGCTCGAGCTTGTCAAAGTTGCTCACGAGGTCGTCCTTCGCCCTGGCGCTCGCGGCGACGATGATGGCGTTGACGAGGCTGAGCGGCGCGACGAGCGTGTCGACGAAGGAGACCATGTCGCTCCGGGCGAAGAGCGGCGTGTGGGCGAGCTTGGCGATGGGCGACGTCGGCGCGTCGGTGATGCCGATGACGTGCGCGCCCATGTCGCGCGCGTAGCGCATGGCCTTGATCGTGCGGCGGGAGTAGCGCGGGAAGGACATGGCGATGAGCACGTCCCCGTCCCCGATGCGCATGATCTGCTCGAATATCTCGCTCGACGTGCTCTCGGTGACGACGTGCACGTCGCTGAAGATCAGGTTGAAGTAAAAGCCCATGAACGTGACAATCGCGGAGGCCGAGCGGATGCCGAGGATGTAAATGTGCCTGGCGTCCACAATTTTCGAGACGGCCGTCTCGAAATCTGCCCTGTTTATCTCCTCAAGGGTCAGCTTAATCTGCTCGATGTCCGACGAGAGGACGTGCGTGAGGATGTCCTTGCTGTCGAGCAGGTCTTTGGCCACCTGGATGCGCTGGACGGAGGTGAGCCGGTTGCGGATGAGGTTTTGCAGCGCACGCCGCATCTCGGGGTAGCCGTTGTATCCAAGCTCCGCGGCGAATCGGACGACCGTCGATTCGCTCACGTCCACGACCTGCCCGAGCTTGCTGGCCGTCATAAAAGCGGCTTTGTCGTAGTTTTCAAGAATGTAGCGCGCAATGCTTCTCTGCCCTTTCGAAAAGCCGGGCCATGCTTCTTCGATGATGGTGAGAATGTCCTTATCCTTATCCATCGCCGCCGCCTCCTTGTTCCTAGTTTGTTTATTTCGCCAGCAAAGCGCCGGAAGGCGCCAGAAAATGGCGTTATTCTCTCCAATTTTACTTTGAACGCGCGATTTTATCAAGCGCAAAAATGCATTTTACGGCTCTGAAACTTGCATGCCTTTTCTCAGAGTTTTAAGCTCCTCGGGCGTGAGGTGCCGCACCGCGCCGCTCGGGAGGTTTCCAAGCCGCACGCCGCCGAATTCCACGCGCTTGAGGGACTGGACGCGCAGCGCGCACATTTCGCACATTCTCCGCACCTGCCTGTACCGCCCCTCGTGAATTGTAATGGACAGCAGCAGCGCGCTGCCTTCCTTTTTGAGAAGGCGCACTTTCGCCGGCGCAATTTTGTACCCGTCGAGCACCATCGGGCGGGACAGCCGCTCGACGGCGCCCTCAAGAGCGCCCATCACGCGGACGAGGTACGTTTTCGTCTTTTCGTTTGACGGGTGCATGAGGAAATCGGCGAGGGCCCCGTCGTTTGTGAAAAGGAGCAGGCCTTCGGAGTCCATGTCCAGCCGGCCGACGGGATAGACGCGGTCCGGCAGCGGCGGCAGGAGGTCCATCACCGTTTTCCGCCCTTTTTCGTCGCGCGCGGTGGTGACGTACCCGCGCGGCTTGTTCATCATCAGGTACAGCCGCTCTTTTCGCACGGAGACGCGCTCGCCGTCGACCTCGATGCGGTCGGTCTCCGGGTCGGCGCTCTCGCCGAGGGCGGCGACGCGGCCGTTGACCGTCACGCGCCCTTCCTTGATGAGCTCTTCGGCCTTGCGGCGGGAGGCAAATCCCGCGGCGGAGAGGATTTTCTGCAGGCGCTGTCGCATGGTTTACCTCCCTGGCGTTCAAACGGAAATTGACCTTCGCCGCTTTAGGCGAAGGCCGCGCTTGCTATTCGGACTTGTCCTTTTTGACAAGATCGTTGATTTTGTCGATGACCTCGGGTACAAGCTCGATGACGCGGTCAATCGTGGTATTCGCGGGCGGCGTGATGCTCAGCAGCCGGACGTTTCCGTCTTTCACGACGAGGAACGCCACGGGGACGATGTGCACGCCCGCGCCGCTGCCGCCGCCGAAGGAGTTGCCGTGGCCGGGCTGCTGGTTTTTCGTCTGGAAATCCGTCCCGCCGCTGGCAAAGCCGAAGGAGACTTTCGAGACGGGGATGAGCGTGATTCCGTCGGCCGTGACGATGGGGTTGCCGATGATGGTGTTGACGTCCACCATCTCGCGGATTTTCTGCATGGTCGTTTCCATCAGGTCGCCGATTGGGTGCTTATCCATGTTTCGTACCGCCTTTCTTGTTTGTTTCGTCGGTTCTTAGCCGAATGGACTTTATTGTCAGCCGAATAAAGCCGGCAATCACCTGCCACGCCGCCAGCGAGAGCTTTGCCTTCGCGTAGACGGCCGCTTCCGCGGCGTCAAAATCCACGTTCGCGCGCAGGTCGCGCCGCTTTATGGTGAAATTCGCCTCGAGGATTGGCAGCAGGATGCCGATTCCGGCGTGCGCCGCGCCAAACTGCAGCGCCGCGGCGGCGGGGTTGTCCCGCCCGGCGGCCGTGTAGTGGATGACGAGGTCGTCGATGGTAAGCTCCTTGAAGAACTGGCGGAGGACGTCCGTTAAGTCGGGCAGCATGGACTTAAGTTCCTCGAAAGAGCCCTTCTTCCGCTCGGCCTGCTTTTTCGCGCCTTTTTCCGCCTTCGCTTTCTTCTTCTTTTCCTTGTCCTTTTTATCCTTTTTGCCGATCTTGACGCGCACGGGGCCGAACCGGATAAAGGCGCTCAGGCCCTTGTCGTCGTATTCCGCAATCAGGCGCACGCGCATGAACATCAAAAGCGTGATCAGCGCGGCCGCGCCGGCAAGGATATACACCGCAGTCATAACGGCGACTCCATTTTCATCTGCTGCCAGTCTTCCGGCTGTTCCTCCCCGCCGCCCGTCTCCGGAAGGGGCGGCAGCTCGTCCAGCGACGCGATGCCGAACGTCCGCAGGAAAACAGGCGTCGTCCGGTAGAGAAGCGGGCGGCCCGGGACGTTCAGTCGCCCGCACGCCTCGATGAGCCCGCGGTCCTGTAAGAGCCCCACGGTATAGGAGCTGTCCACGCCGCGGATCTGGTCGATAAAGAGCTTCGTGACGGGCTGGTGGTACGCCACGATGGCCAGCACTTCAAGCGCCTGCTGCGAAAGCTGCGGCTGCTTGCGCACCTCGAGCGCCCGGCGGATGACGTCGGCATACTCCGGCGCCGAGCAAAGCTGCAGCATATCGCCCAGCAAGACGAGCCGGATGCCCCGCTTTTCGCTCTGCAGACGGTGCGCGAGGGCGTGCGCCGCCTGGTAGACGTCCGTTTTCGCCACGCCGAGCGTCGCGGCGATGCGCTCGGCGGGGACGGGCTCTCCGGACGCAAATAGTATGCCCTCGAGCGCGCATTCTATGTCATTCATTTCCATTTGATACGTCGCCTCCTGTCCCTTCCTCGGGCATGTCCGGCGGGACGGGCAGATCAAGCGGCGCCACGGCGCGGTAGATGGTCACGTCGCCCTGCGTTTCGATAAACTCAATCTCGCCCACGCGGCACAGCTCCAAAACGGCGATAAATATCGCCACGATTTCCGAGCGGCTTCCCGCCGCCTTCACGAGAGCGCTCATCTGCGCCGCGCCTTCGAGGGACAGCTTCTGCAAGATCTCCTGCGCCTTGTCCCTGACGGAGTAAACGATGGGCCTCGGGTACGTAAAAGGTTTCCCGGCAGGCTGTGATGGCTCCTCCCCGCGCGCGATGCGCCGGTAGGCGCGGAGCAAATCGGCAATTTTGTGGGTGTAGCGGTACGTATTGTCCGGCGGGATGTACTCCGGCGGCTTTGTGTACGTCACGCCCGCGCGCTCGGACATATCGCGCAGCGTCTCGACGACGGCTTTTATCCGGGCGTAGCTGTCCCGCCGTTTGAGCTCTTCAAGGGAGCTGATGAGCTGGTCGAGCTCCGTGACTTCCTCGCCGGCGGAAAGGAGCATCTTTGTCTTGATGAGCATGAGGTACGACGCCATCGCCACAAACTCGCTGGCGATTTCAAGGTCCATCCTCTTCAGGTTGTCGAGATACTCAAGGTACTGCTCCAAAATCAGGGAGATGCTCAGATCCCGGATTTCAATTTTGTTCTTGCTCAGAAGCTGGAGAATCAGGGACAGCGGGCCGACGAAGTCCTCCATTTCGCCCTTCGAGCGGACTATTCCGGTAAGATGAAAAATCGGGTCGTCCATCGCGCACTCCTAAACAATCTGCCTTGCAAGCTCGAAACCCTTCTGGGCGATAATGAGAAAGGCGTTAAACAGCTTTTGGGTGACGGAGCCGAGAGGGCCCCAGAGCTTCCCCGACACGGCGAGGATGAGAATGAGAATCGTCCCGAACCGCTCGTACCGCATGAGCTTAAAATACGTCTCGTCCGACGCCAGCGAAAACAGGACCTTCGAGCCGTCCATCGGCGGAATCGGGATGAGGTTGAAGACGGCCAGCGAAAGGCTCAGGTACGCCGTCGTCAGGGCCGTCGTCGCAAAAAACGCGGCAACGGCGCCGCCGAATCCGAAAAACCCGATAATCAGCCCGTAGACAAATAGCATCACGACGGTGATGAGGAGATTTGTCACGGGGCCGGCAAGAGCGGTCAGCGCCATGCCGCGCTTGGGATTTTTAAAATAGCGTGGGTCAATCGGGACGGGCTTTGCCCATCCGAAGCCGACCGTCGCCATAAAGAGAAGCCCGACGACGTCGAGATGGCGCAGGGGGTTTAGGGACAGCCGCCCGGCGCTTTTCGCCGTCGGGTCTCCCAGCCACCAGGCCACGACGCCGTGGGAGATCTCATGCAGGATGACGCAGATGAGGGCCGGAATGATGGACAGCGCGATGTTTCCCAGAACCGACCAGTCTAAATTGCGAAAAACCTCGCCCACCATTTCCGCCTCCTATCACGCCCATCATAGCATTTTCAGGGAATTTTTTCAATCATGGAGATGAGCGCGCCGCGGTTTGTGCCCTTTTCGGCGGAAAACGGCAAAACCGTGCACCCTTCCGGCAGGCCGAGGGCTTCCGCGATGCGCGCAGGGCACGCCCCAGCCTCCGTCTTATTAAGCTTGTCCACCTTGTTGGCCAGAACGACCATCGGGCGGCCGTATTCCAGAAACCACCGGGCCATCATCTTGTCGTCGGCCGTGGGTTCGTGGCGCGCGTCGACGATGAGGACGCCGAGGGCGATGGAGTCGTTTTCGCGGAAAAACGTCTCCATGAGGACGGCCCAGCGCTTCTTCTCGGCGTCGGAGACGCGGGCGAAGCCGTAGCCGGGCAGGTCGACGAAGTAGGCTTTCCTGTCGACCTTAAAGTAGTTGATGTGGACGGTCCTCCCCGGCGTGGCGCCGACGCGGGCGAAGTTTTTACGGTTTAGGACGCAGTTGATGACGGACGATTTGCCCACGTTCGACTTTCCGGCAAAGACGATTTGCGGCAGACCGTCGGAGATAAACCCCGACGGGTCTGCCGCCGATTTAACAAATTCCACGTTGTGAAGGTTGAGCTTCATAGCGGCATACCACCGTTTACTGACGGATTGACGACGTGACGTCCCCGCCGCCGTCGGACTTTTCCGGCAGAAGCGGCAGGTGAGGCTCCTCGTGCTTGCTCTCCTGCTGCGTTGCCTTCAGCTTCGGCGGCGCGGCGGAAAAGTCGAGCGCCACGTTCAGTATGTCGTCGATATGTTCTGCGGGTACAAAGCACAGCGCGTTGCGCACCGTCTGGTCGATTTCCTCAAGGTCCGGCAGGTTTTCCGCCGGGATGATGACGGTCTTGACGCCGGCGCGCAGCGCCGCCATCGTCTTTTCACGCAGCCCGCCGATTTTCATCACGCGGCCGCGCAGGGAGATCTCTCCCGTCATGGCAAGGTCCCGGCGCACGGGCGCGCCCGTGAGCGCGGAGATGACGGCGATGGCGATGGCCAGCCCCGCGGAGGGGCCGTCTTTCGGAACGGCGCCTTCCGGGAAGTGGATATGGATGTCGCACTCCTTGTTGAAGTTCGGGCTGATGCCAAGGCGCGCGGCGCGGCTGCGGATGTAGGACACGGCCGCCTGCGCCGACTCTTTCATGACGGCGCCGAGGTTTCCGGTCAGCTCCAGCTTGCCGGTGCCCTCGAGGACGGCCACTTCCACGTCGAGCGTCTCCCCGCCGACGGACGTCCACGCAAGGCCCCGCACGATGCCCACTTCGTCCTTGCCGGCCACACGCTCGGGGCGGAATTTCCGCGCGCCGAGGTAGTGCTCGAGGTCGCCGGCCCTGACGGTGACGGCTTTCTCCTCTCCGGCGACGATTTTCATGGCCGTTTTGCGGCAGATGGCGGCGATTTCCTGCTCAAGCCGCCGCACGCCCGACTCGCGCGTGTACCCGGCGATGATTTCCAGTATCGCCTCGTCCGTGATGCGCAGCTGCCGGCCTGTCAGGCCGTGCTTTTTGCGCTGCTTGGGGATGAGGTGGTTTTTCGCGATCTGCAGCTTTTCCATGTCGGTGTAGCTGCCGATTTCAATGACCTCCATGCGGTCGAGCAGCGGGCGCGGAATCGTCTGCGTCGTGTTGGCCGTCGTGATGAACATCACGTCGGACAGGTCGAAGGGGATCTCAAGGTAATGGTCGCGGAAGTGGGCGTTTTGCTCCGGATCGAGCGCTTCGAGGAGCGCCGAGGACGGGTCCCCCCTGTAGTCGCTGCCCAGTTTATCGATTTCGTCGAGCAGGATCAGGGGGTTGCGCGTGCCGGCCTGCGTGATGGCGGCGATGATGCGCCCGGGCATCGCGCCGACGTATGTCTTGCGGTGGCCGCGGATTTCCGCCTCGTCGTGCACGCCGCCGAGGGCGATGCGGGCGAGCTTGCGGTTTAGGGCGCGCGCCACCGAGATGGCGATGGACGTCTTGCCTACGCCCGGCGGGCCAACGAGGCAGAGAATCGTCCCGGAGTTTTTGCCCGTCATCTTCCGGACGGCGAGGTACTCGATGATGCGGTCCTTGACTTTTTCAAGGCCGTAGTGGTCCTCGTCGAGTATTTTCCGCGCGAGCTTGACGTCCAGCCGCTCTTTCGAGTAAGTATGCCACGGCAGCTCAAGGCACGTGTCGAGATATGTGCGCAATACGGCCGCTTCGGAGGAACTGGCGTGCTGCTTTTCAAGCCGGTCAAGCTCCTTCAGGAGCTTTTTCTCCGTCTCCTCGGGCAGCCTGAGGGCGAGGATTCTCTCGCGGTACTCATCGATTTCGGAGTCGGAGTCGACCGCTTCCCCCAGCTCGGACTGTATCACGCGCAGCTGCTCGCGCAGGACGTGGTCGCGCTGCTGGCGCTCGAGGCGGCTGCGCAGCTGTTCTTCAATGCTGCGCTCGATATCGAGGATCTCCAGCTCGCGCGCGAGGATGTCGCACACGCGCTGCAGGCGCTTTACCGGCTGGAACGTCTCGAGCACGGACTGCTTCTTTTCCGGCTTGATAAACAGGTGCTGCACGATGAAATCGGCGATAAAGCCGGGGTTCGTCAGCGCGAAAATTGAAACAACGGCTTCTTTTGAAATATGGCCCGTCATGGCCGCGTACTGGTCGAACAGGCTGACGGTTTTGCGGATGAGCGCCTCGGTTTTCGCCGTTATCTTCGGCGGGGCCGGCTCGTCGATGGGCTCGACTTCGGCGAGGAAAAAGCTCTTATCGCTGATGATGTCCTTGAGCCGGGCGCGCTTCCGGCCTTCAACCAAGACCTTTATCCCGCCGCCCGGGATGCGGAGAAGCTGTTTGATGTAGCAGATGGTGCCGACGGTGTACAGGTCGTCTTTTGTGGGGAGCTCTTTTGTGATGTCTTTTTGCGTCAGGAGGAAGATGACGCGCTCCCCTTCCGAGGCGGCGTTGAGCGCGGCGACGGATATGGGGCGCTCCACGTCGAAGTTGAGGAGCATCTCCGGGAAAACGCAAAGGCCCCGGAGCGTGAGCATCGGGAGTCTGACCGTCTCCGGCGCCGCCTGAAGATTCGTATTTGTCTCGTTCATGCTTAAACCTCCTTCACCGCCCGTGACGATGACTGCGGAGAGGATGGCGGGCGGAAAGGCCGCCCGCGGGGTGACCGCCATCCCTAGTATAATACGTGCGCTACGCAGGCGTATTCTACCTTTGGCGATGAGAAATGTCAATGAAAGCAGAGCCGCACTTTCGTGCGGCTCGTCATGTCACGATGCGTCAGGATCGATCTGGGGTTTCTTCCTGCGGACAATCCACGGCGGCTCCAGACCTTCGGCGCACTCTTTCGTAATGATGACCTTCTCGATTTTCGGGTCTGACGGAACTTCGTACATGATTTTCGTCATAATGCGTTCCATCACGCTGCGCAGCCCGCGCGCGCCGATATCGAGAGCGAGCGCCTTGTCGGCGATGGCCTCGAGCGCTTCCGGCTGGAACTCGAGGGCGACCTTGTCGTAGCTCATGAGGAGCGAATACTGCTTCGTCAGCGCGTTCTTCGGCTCCGTGAGGATACGGATGAGGTCTTCCCTGCCCAGCGAGTGGAGCGTCGTGATGACCGGCATGCGGCCGATGAGCTCGGGTATCAGCCCGAATTTGAGCAGGTCGTGCGGCTGAACGTGCTTGAGGATTTCTCCGACATTTTTGTCGCGCTTTGACCTGATCTCGGCGCCGAAGCCCATGCTCTTCCTGTCCATTCGGTTTTCGATGATGCGATCGAGGCCTTCGAAGGCGCCGCCGCAGATAAAGAGGATATTCGTCGTGTCGATGCTGATGAATTCCTGATGCGGGTGTTTACGGCCGCCCTGCGGGGGTACGTTGGCGATCGTGCCCTCCAGGATTTTCAGGAGTGCCTGCTGCACGCCTTCGCCGGAGACGTCGCGCGTGATGGAGACATTCTCGCTCTTGCGCGCGATCTTGTCGATTTCGTCGATATAGATGATGCCGCGCTGGGCGCGCTCGATGTCAAAGTCGGCCGCCTGAAGCAGGCGCAGGAGGATGTTCTCCACGTCGTCGCCGACGTAACCGGCTTCCGTGAGCGTCGTCGCGTCCGCGATGGCAAACGGCACCTGGAGGATGCGGGCCAGCGTCTGCGCGAGGTACGTCTTGCCGCTGCCTGTCGGCCCGATGAGGAGGATGTTGCTCTTTTGCAGCTCGACGTCGTTGAGTCCCCCGTAGTAGATGCGCTTGTAGTGGTTGTAGACCGCGACAGAAAGCGTGACCTTCGCTTCTTCCTGCCCTATGACATAGTCATCCAAAACCGCGCGTATTTCCGCGGGTTTCGGCAGCCTTTCAATTGTCTCGCCGATGTCGCCGCGCGGCGACGTCCGAATCGGCAGGAATTCGTCGCCGAGGATGCTGGTGCACAGGGCGACGCACTCGTTGCAGATATAGCACGACCCCTGCCCTGCAATGATACGGCTGACCTGGTCCTGCCGTTTCCCGCAGAAACTACAACGAACGATTTTGTTGTCGTCATACTTCGGCATTGGTAACTCCTAACGTTTGTAAAGCACTTTGTCAATAAGGCCGAACTGAACCGCTTCTTCAGCTGTCATGAACTTGTCGCGTTCCGTGGCCTGGCGGATTTCCTCAACGCTCTTGCCCGTGTGGTATGCGTAGAGCTGGTTGAGGCGCTCTTTCAGGCGCAGGATGTTTTCGGCGTGAATCTGGATATCCGTGGCCTGACCTCTGAATCCGCCGGAGGGCTGGTGAATCATGACCTCCGCGTTGGGCAGCGCAAAGCGCTTGCCCTTCGTGCCGGCGGCAAGGAGGAAGGATCCCATGCTCGCCGCCATGCCGATGCAGATTGTCGACACATCCGCCTTAATATACTGCATCGTATCGTAAATGGCAAGCCCCGCCGTAACGGATCCGCCCGGGCTGTTGATATAGAACTGAATGTCCTTGTCCGGATCCTGCGCTTCGAGATAGAGCAGCTGCGCCACGACGAGGCTGGCCGTGGTGTCGTCAATTTCGCTGCTGAGGAATATGATCCGGTCGTTGAGAAGGCGCGAGTAAATGTCGTAAGAGCGCTCGCCGCGCGACGTCTGCTCAACGACATAAGGGACGAGATTCATGCATTTCAACTCCTTTACTGCATTATATGGGCGCGTTTACATAATCCTAGCACCACATACTCACAGTTGTCAATACGCGCCGGGGGCTCTAAGAGGTTTTAGGCACATTCTTTACAGATTATTCATCTTTTGCCGCATCTTCCGCCGATTTTTTCTTCCGGGTCGTCTTTTTGGCTTCCGGCTCGCTCTTTTCGTCCGTTTCCTCGGCGGCTTTCGCGGTTTTGCGCGTCTTCTTCGGAGCCGGCGCCTCCTCGCCCTCGGCCTTCTCTTCCTTCGGCTCTTCCGCCTTCTCCTCGGCCTTCGGCTCTTCGGGGACGGCGCTTTCAATGACGAGCTTGGACGCCTTGCGCATCTTCAGCTCGTACACGACGCTGTCGCGGTCGATGCCGGACTTGACCGTGTCGACGTCCGTCTTGTAACTGTCGGCGATTTCCTTGTAGTAATCTTCAATCTCCTCTTCCGTCGGCTCGAGGTTTTCAAGCTCGGCGATTTTCTCAAGGCCGAGGGAGATCTTAATCTGATTTATTGCGCCCGGGCGCATGTTTTCGCGGAAGCTGGCTTCGTTCGTGCCGAGCATGTTAAAGTACATGCCGATGTCCATGCCGTACCGGGAAAGCTGCTGCGCCATGTTGTTCAGCTGGTTGTCGATATAGGAATTGATCATGGATTCCGGAATGTCGGCTTCGACGGACTCGGCGAGCTTCTGGAGGACGGCTTCCTCAAAAGCTCTGTCGACGCTGACCTGGCGCTCTTTCAGCAGGTTTTCGCGGATGCTTGCCTTGTACTCCTCGAGCGTGTCGAACTCGGAGACGTCCTTAGCAAACTCGTCGTCGAGCTCGGGCAGGATTTTCTCCTTGACTTCCTTGACCTTGACCTTAAACACGACGGGCTTTCCGGCGAGGTCTTCCTCGTGGTATTCTTCCGGGAAGACGAGGTTCAGCTCGCGCTCTTCGCCGGCCTGAACGCCGTTGAGCTGGTCCTCGAAGCCGGGGATGAAGGCCTTGGAACCGAGCGTCAGCTCGAAGTCTTCCGCCTTGCCGCCTTCGAAAGGCTTGCCGTCGATGAAGCCCTCAAAGTCGATGATGACGGTGTCGCCGTTTGCGGCGGGGCGGTCGGCCGTCTGGATGCGGGCGGATTTCAGCTGCATGGCGGCCAGCTCGCCGTCGACGGCGGACTCGTCGACCGTAACCGGCTCGCGGACGGCGCGCAGTCCCTTGTAATCCTTCACGGTGGCTTCGGGATAGAGGTCCACGCTGTATTTAACGGTAACCGACTTATCATCGGCGATGTTGACGTCGAGAATCTGCGGGTAGCCGACGGTGCGGAGATTCTCCTCGGTAACGCCGTGGCTGCAGACAGCCGGCAGTATCATGTCGAGCGCGTCATTGTAAAAGATGGACGGCCCGTACATTTTCTCAATCAGCTTGCGCGGGGCCTTGCCTTTTCTGAAACCGGGTATGACGATTTGATTTCTGTTCTTTTTGTAAGACTCCTCAAGCGCCACATCAAATTCTTCCGCCGTCACATGGACGGACAGCTCCGCGGTTTTGTTGTCTTTCTTTTCGCAGCTCGTAACGTTCAAAATCCATTTCCTCCTATGCATTCATCGCGCCTTCTGGCGCATTCAAGGCATTTTATCAAAAAAACATTGTATTTGCAATATTTTTCGTCCGCTCATTTGACGCGCACGGGGCGGAAATCCACATAATCGGCCGACACGAGGTGGTATGTGATTCCGTCGTGCTCGCCGACGGTGGCGAGCTTGTGCCCGGCGCCGTGAATATGGCCGTAGTAACAGGAGCGGACGCCGTAGGATTTCATCAGTTCGATGATATCCCGGCAGTAAAAATTGTAAAAAATGGGCGGGTAATGCAGGAAACAGATAATCTCCTCCGCGCCCTTTGCCGCTTTCAGCGACGTCTCGAGGCGCATGACCTCGCGGTTCATGATTTTCCTGTCGTGTTCCGGGCTCGTCTCCTCCTCGTAAAACCAGCCTCGCGTGCCGCAAATTGCCGTGTCTCCCACGAAATAGCAGTTGTTGTGGAGAATATCGAGGGTCCTGATGCCGTTTTGGGCGAAAAAGCGGCGCGCTTTCGTCGTCGTCGTCCACCAGTAATCATGATTTCCCTTGAGGAGGATTTTCTTCCCCGGGAGCGAATCGAGAAAATGGAAATCGGCAAGGCACTCTTCCAGATTCATCGCCCAGGTCAAATCCCCGCACAAAACGCACACGTCCTCGTCCTTCAGGCGGGAAAAGCCCTCTTTCAGTTTGTCGACATAACCCGCCCAAACGCCGCCGAAAACGTCCATCGGTTTATTCGATTGTAATGAAAGATGGAGATCTCCGATTGCATAAAGCACGCCAGTCACCTTTTCGCTGATTAAAACGGAAAATTATGGCGGCGTCGCACTACATAACAGCGCGTCCGCGGGCTCATAATAAATGATGCCGTCAGGCGATAACAACGTGAAGGAGAGTATTTTATGGGTATTGACAGAGACGACGATGTTCTCCCCGGCGTCGACTGCGACGTCGTCACTTGCCGCTATAACGACAAGAACAAAAAGTGCAGCGCCGACAGCATTTTCGTAGGCGCCCGCAACGCGAAAAACAAAGACGAGACGTACTGCGGCACCTTTACCCCCAAAGCCACAATGTGACAATAAACCCTCATGGGGATGGAGAGGAATAAGCGCCCTCCATCCCCCGTTTTTTTAAGCCTTGCGCCGCGCCTTAGCCTAAAAAGCGCCGCACGGCGTCCGGCATATCCTCCTTTTTTACCGCCTGCGTAAAGCGCACGGGCTTCCCGCGCAGGGATTTGAGCGGATACGGCGCCTTCGTACCCGTTTTTTCCTCAAGGCGGTCGATCAGGTCGAGGCCGCTTGCGCCCGTGTCCCCGCCGAGGGCGGTCAGGACGCTGTCGCAGAACTTATACGGGCTTGCCGTCGAGACGACGACCGTTTTCCGCCGCTGACCGCTCTCCCGGCGCAGCGTCTCGAGCACCGAGAAGGCCACGGCGGTGTGCGTGTCGACAAGGTAGCCGAACGTGTCGTACACGTCGCGGATGGTCCGGAGCGTCTCCTCGTCCGAGCAGCTGCCGCACTGAAAGACGCTTTGAATCTCGCGGAGCATCGCGTCGGTGACCGTGTATTTCCCGTCTTCCTGAAGCTGCCGCATGTACGAGCTGACGAGCCTGTCGTCGCGCCCGGAGACGTCGTAGAGCAGCCGCTCGAGGTTTGAGGAGATGAGGATGTCCATCGACGGGGAAATCGTCGTGTTAAAGGGGCGGTTGCGGTCGTACACGCCCGTTTTGATAAACTGCGTGAGCACGTCGTTTGAGTTCGACGCGCACACAAGACGCCCGACGGGCAGGCCCATTTTTTTCGCGTAATACCCGGCGAGGATGTTGCCGAAGTTGCCCGTGGGGACGCAGAAATCGATCTCCTCGCCCTCTTTGATCGCGCCGGAGGAGACAAGGTCGCAGTACGCGGAGATGTAGTAGACAATCTGCGGCAGCAGGCGGCCCCAGTTGATGGAGTTGGCCGACGAGAGGAACACGCCCTTTCCGGCCAGTTCTTTCCGCATCGCCTCGTCGGAGAAGATTTTCTTCACGCCTGTCTGCGCGTCGTCGAAGTTGCCGTAGACGGCGCACACGCCGACGTTTCCGCCCTCCTGCGTCGTCATCTGCAGCTTCTGCACGTCCGACACACCGTCTTCCGGGTAAAAGACCATGATTTTCGTGCGCGGCACGTCGCGGAAGCCCTCCAGCGCGGCCTTGCCCGTGTCGCCCGAGGTGGCCACGAGGATGCACACGTCCTTCTTCTCCCCCGTTTTGTCGAGGGCCGCGGCGAGCAGGTGCGGCAGCATCTGAAGCGCCATGTCCTTAAATGCGGACGTCGGGCCGTGCCACAGCTCGAGGCAGTACGTCTCGCCGTCCACCTTCCGGACGGGGGCGACGGCCGGGTCGTCAAATGACTCCATCCCGTACGCCGCCTTTGAGAAGGCGAGCAGTTCGTCCTCGCCGTAGTCGTCGAGGAACAACTTCATGATGGACGCGGCACGCTCGACGTACGGCATGCCGGCCAGTTTCGCCACGGCGCCGGGCGGAAGCTGCGGAATGACTTCCGGCACGAAAAGTCCGCCGTCGCGGGACAGGCCCTGCGCGATCGCCTCGGCGGATGTGATGCCGACGGCCCGGTCGCGTGTGCTCTGATAGCGCATACAATCCATTCCTTTCAGTCGAAAGGCGCTTTAAACGTTCAGGCAGGTCTAAAACGCGTTTTCAAGATGGTTTATCACATAGTCTTTTTCAAGCGCGCCCTCGGGCGCGTAAATCTCTATCACGTCAAAACGCGGCTGCAGGTCCGTATCGTGTTCGGCGAGGTACTGCTGCGCCGTTTTGACTATCCGCTCGCGCTTTGCGGCGCTGACAAATTCCCGCGCCTCGGCAAAGCGGCTGTCCTTGCGCAGCTTGACTTCCACGAACACGATATACTCCCTGTTTTTAACGATCAGGTCAATCTCGCCGAAACGGGAGCGGTACCCCATGCCGACGGGCTTATAGCCCTTACTTTTCAGCCATTTGAGCGCCAGCGCCTCGCCCGCGCCGCCCCGGAGCTTTTTGTCCATCGCTTCCACGCCTTTTTATCCGGCGGCTTTGCTGAGGATTTTCTTCAAAAAGGATGTCCTGTGAAGCGGGCAGGCGCCAACGGTTAAAATCGCCTCGCGGTGCGCCGGCGTGCCGTAGCCCTTGTTGGCGGCAAAGCCGTACTGCGGGTGCTCAAGGTCGAGTCGGCGCATGAGCCGGTCGCGGCTGACCTTCGCGAGAACCGACGCGGCGGCGACGGACGCCGAGAGCGCGTCGCCGTCGACAAGGCAGCGGGAAGGGTATGTAATGCCGGCGTTCTGGTTGCCGTCGATAAGGGCGATGTCGGGCTTTACTGATAAACCCGCAATCGCGCGGTTCATGGCGAGGTACGTCGCGCGCAGGATGTTATACCGCTCAATCTCCTCCACGCTCGCCCACCCGATGCCGTATGAGACGGCGCGCCGGACGATGACATCGAAAAGCTCTTCACGCTTTTTTTCGGTCAGTTTCTTTGAATCGTTTAGCCCTTCGATTTCAACGCCGAAGGGCAAAATGACGGCGGCGGCGCAGACAGGCCCGGCAAGGCAGCCCCTCCCGGCTTCGTCGACGCCGCATATCACGTCGTAGCCCTCGCCGCGCAGCGCGCGCTCGTGATACCACCAGTCCACCGTTTCCATCGCAGACACCTTACGCGCCCTCCCCTGTTGCGGGATTGTCCGGCGGCGCTTCCAGCGTGACGCGCCCGAGCTTGCCGCCGCGGAATTCGTCGAGCAAAACGGCCGCCATGCGCTCGAGGTCGCACTCGTTGCCGGAGAGGATAAAGCCGCGCTTTCTCGCCGCCGTTTCGAGCATTTCCCAGCCCGTCATATCCTCCTTCGGCTCGAATTTATACCGCTCGAGCACTTTTTCCGGGCAAATCTCGCGCAGGCGCACCATGAGATTGGCCGCCAGCGCCTCGCGGTTTAAAATCTCGTCTTTTACCGCGCCGGTGATGGCGAGGTTTTCGCCCACTTCCGGGCTGTCAAACTTCGGCCAGAGGATTCCCGGCGTGTCGAGCAGCTCGAAGCCGTTTTCCAGCGTAATCCACTGCTTCCCGCGGGTGACGCCCGGGCGGTCGGACGTCTCCGCCACTTTCCGCCGCGCCACGCGGTTGATAAACGACGACTTGCCGACGTTCGGGATGCCGATGACCATCGTGCGGATGGGCCGCCCGACCTGGCCCTTGGCCTCCCACGCGGCGATTTTGTCCCTGAGAAGGCCGCGCACGGCCGCCGTAAAGCCGGCCGTCCCCTTGCCCGTTTTCGCGTCCGTCTCCAGGACGGCGTATCCCTGCGCGCGGAAATAGGCCGACCAGCGCTTCGTCATCGCCGGGTCGGCTTGGTCGATTCGGTTGAGGATGATAAGCCGCGGCTTGCTGCCGACGAGCTCATCCACGTCGGGGTTGCGGCTGGAGCTTGGGATGCGCGCGTCGATGATTTCGCACACCGCGTCGACGAGCTTGAGCTGGCTCGTTATCATGCGGCGCGCTTTCGCCATGTGCCCCGGAAACCACTGAATGGTCAGTTCTTCTTTCATGCTATCGCACCGGGCCGATTCGTGTCCAGAATTCTCCGCCGTTCCATTTTTCGGCGGGCAAAAGGATAAACAGGACGCGCCCCAAAACGCGCCGCGTGTCCACGAGGCCGACGAGGCTGCTGCGGCTGTCCGTCGAGGCGTTGCGGTTGTCCCCCATAACGAAAATGTGCCCTTCCGGCACGGTGACGGGGCCGATAAAATCCTCGCGCGCGTACGTCGGCGCGTTGGTGTACGGTTCGTCGAGGGGGACGCCGTCGACATAGACGACGCCGGCTTCAAAATCGATGTCCACCGTCTGCCCTGCCGTCGCGATGACGCGCTTGACGATGGGCGTATCGCCGAACGCGTCCGTCTTGATGACGACGATATCGCCCTGTTTCGGCGTGTAAAGCAGGTTGGACATGATGAATTTGTCCTCGTGGTGCAGCGTCGGAAGCATGGAAAGCCCGTCCACGCCCATGACGCGCCCGACGAACACGAACACGAGGATGCCGAAAATGACCGCCGAGACGATGCACTGGATCCAGTCGTAAAACTCCATTTTTGCGCTGGACTGTTTGCGGGACGGCCGCGCGATGTTGCTCTGGGCTTCGCTTTCCGCCTCGTCTGCAAGTGGTTCGTATTCATAATCGAGGGAGTAGATATCCATCTCGTGTTCGTTAAAGTCCTTATCGCCCGGCATCGCACAACCCTTTCTTCGCGTCTTGGCAGTCTACCTAAGATTATACACAATTTAGGAATAAAAAAAAGAGGCTCGCGCCTCTTTTTTTGATGTTAGATTTTTTCCTTGACCTTGGCCTTCTTGCCGACGCGCTTGCGGAGGTAGTAAAGCTTCGCTCTCCTGACCTTGCCGCGGCGGATCGTCTCGACCTTAACAATCGACGGAGAGTGAACCGGGAACACCTTTTCAACGCCGACATTATAGGACACGCGGCGGACGGTAATCGTCTGGTTGATGCCGCCGTGCTTTTTGGCGATAATCGTGCCCTCGAAGGCCTGAACTCTTTCGCGGTTGCCTTCCTTCACGCGGACAAGAACCCGGACAGTGTCGCCCACGTTCATTTCCGGCAGTTCGGGCTTCATATACTGCTCGCTGAGCTTTTGAACGAGATCCATCTTGTATCCTCCCTTCGCATAGGGCGTTCGTGCGTCCTTTTACGCGCAGAGGACCGCCCAGATGATAACAACGGTAAACCCCGAACGCCGCAAAAAACCGGCTTCCGAAGTCAAATGCCTAGATATAGTACCACGGCGCGCCGGATATTTCAAGCATTATTTTAGAAATTTCGAGCTCTTTTCGCGCCGGGGCGGCATTTCCGATGACAAAACGGGCGCTCAAAGCGGGAAAGTGAATTTTTCGTTAAAGCGGTTAAAACGCGCCGGGAAACGTGTTATAATCTATCAGGAAAACATTGCATCCGGGCCACTGAAGCTGAAAGACGCGGAAGGTGCGCCTTTTTCGCGCGGAGGTGTTCGCTTGAAAAAACTGATGAGAGCGATTGACAGGTTCTGCCTTAAGCATCGCCGCTTCGGCATCCCGCGGCTGATGCTCTATTTCGTCATCGGCTATGCCGCCGTGTACCTCATTGCCCTCATGGACAGGACGAATACGTTTATCTCGCTGCTGACCTTCAACATCGACAGAATCCTCCGCGGCGAGGTCTGGCGCATCGTCACGTGGCTGTTTATCCCGGAGGAGATCGGCTTCGGGATGTCCTCCCTGATACTAACGGCGCTGATGCTCTACTTCTATTATTTCATCGCCAACGCGCTGGAAAACGAGTGGGGGACGGCGAAGTTCACGATTTATTATCTCACCGGCGTTGTGATGCAGATTCTCTACGCGGTCATCGTGTGGCTTATCCTCGGCGTCACGCCGTTTTTGAGCACGCACTTTTTGAACCTGTCGATGTTTTTTGCCTTCGCCGCGCTGTATCCCGACCACCGCGTCCTGCTGTTTTTCATTATCCCCATCAAAATCAAGTGGCTTGCGTGGATTGACGGCGCGTATTTCCTCGTCTCAATGATTATAGACCTGATCGGCGGGTATTACCTGAGCGCCCTGATGCCCGTCCTCGCCTTCTTCAACTTCTATATTTTCTGCGGGCACGAGCTCATCAGCCGCCTGCGTCCCACGCGCGTCTACCGCCCGCCGTACAAGACGGTCGACTTCAGGGAGGCGGCGAAAAGGTACCGCGCGTCGGAAGAGCAGCGCCCGTACCGCCACAAGTGCGCCGTGTGCGGCAAGACGGACACGCAGTATCCCGGCCTTGAATTCCGCTACTGCTCCCGCTGCAACGGCTACCACTGCTTCTGCATCGACCACATCAACAACCACGTCCACTTCCAGTAAAACGCGGCAATAAAAGCCCCCGGATCCGTCCGGGGGCTTTTGTTTTGCCCACGCGCCTTTGCTTGCACACTGCGGCGCAAGCAAAAAGGCGCTCTTGGGAAAGCATAGGCCGCCTTGGGCGGCTTGCGTTCCTTGGGCAAGCTATTAAGTTTATTTGGATGTTGTTGCCCAGCGTTGTGCCCGCGCGGCAGGTCCCCGATACTGCCCGCCAAGTATAGCGGCTACTTATTTCCGTACCGCCTCACGGCCTCCTGAAGCACCGCGTTGGCCACGGCTCCGGCCGCCGAGCGCCCGGAGCCGCCGTTTTCCACCACCACGGCGAAGGCGAAGGGGCAGTCCTCGTTTGTGATATAGCCGGCAAACCACGCGTGCGGCTGTTTCCCGCCGCCGACTTCCGCCGTGCCCGTCTTGGCGTACAGCTCAAGGCCGGGGAAATTGGCCTCGCCGTAGGATTTGTAGACGTTGTAGCTGAGAAGGACGGACATCTTCTCCGCCGTCTCGGCGCTGAGTATCCGTTTGTCGGGCGGCGGAAGGAGAGCTTTTATCCCGGAGCGGCGGAGCAACGTGAGGTCGGCGGCTTTTCCGCCGTTGGCGATGGCCATCATAAAGCGGAGCATCGCGGCGGGGCACACGGTGTCGCGGTACTGCCCGATGCCGGACCAGGCGAGGTCCGCGCTCCCCTCCCCCGCTTTTTCAAACTGGCCGGATGCCGTTTTAATCGAGTCGATGGAGACGCTCTCGGTCAGGCCGAGCTGCTTTGCATAGCGCTCGAGCGTCTCGGCGCCCAGCTCGAGCGACAGCTCGGCAAAGGCGCTGTTGCAGGAGACGGCCAGCGCGTCTTCGATGGAGATGGCGCCGTGCCGCCCCGTGCACTTGACGTAATCGCTCCCGATTGTCACGCCCCCGTCGCACGTAAAGGTGCGCTCGAACAGGTTGGGGATGTTTTCGATGGCCGCCGCGAGTGTGACGAGCTTGAACACGGAGCCCGGCGTGTAGGCGCTTGAGATGGCGCGGTTTATATACGCGCCCTCGTATTTTTCGCTTTCAAGGTCCGGGACGTTCAGCGGGTCGAAGGACGGCGAGGACACCATGCAGTAAATCTCCCCCGTCCTGTAGTTTGCCACGACGACGGCGCCCTTGCGCCCGGACAGCGCCTTGTACGCGGCGCGGCAGAGCTGCGCGTCGATGGAGAGGTAGACGTTCTCCCCTTTTCGCGGGTAAACGCCCGATATACGGCTGTATCCGGCCAGCTTCGGGGCGTACACCTTCAGCGCGCCGGTGCCGATGTTGCCCTGCGCGTCGCCCACGGCGTGGAGCGTCGCCGTGCGGATTTCCCTGCTGTCGCTGTAAAGGCGCGCGCCGCCCACGCCCGGCTCGTTGAGAATCTCGCCGCTACGGTCAAGCAGCGTGCCGGCGAGCAGGGCGCCGCCGGCGTAGATGTTGCCGTTTGCGGAAAAAAGCGCCCATCGCTCCCCTTTCACGGCAAGCTGCGTAAAAAAGATAAGCAGGCAGAGCACAATGGCCCAGACGAGCGCGAAAAGCGCCGTCGTGCGCCGGCTGACTCTTTTCATACCGGATGTATCCCCTCTTTGCCGTTATTCCTCCGGAAAGTCGTCGTCAAACGCGCCGGGGTCGAAATCGAACGCGTCGTCGTCTTCGTCGTAGGTGTCCTCGCCGCCGTCCCAGACGGGCTCGTCCTCCATGGCCTCCGGCACGTGCCGCGCCTCGCTTTTGAGGTAGCGCTTTTGCGCGCGGAGCGCGAAGCTCGCGTTTTTGCGCGTGTCGCAGCTTTTGATAAAGGCCAGCAGCCCCCACGAGGCGACGAGACTCGAGCCGCCCTTCGAGACGAATGGGAACGTCACGCCTGTAAACGGCAGGAGGTCGACGCTCCCGAACGCGTTGAGGAGCACCTGGATGAGGAAAATCGCGCAGGCGGCGCTCGCTGCGATGACGTAAAAGGAGCTGCGCGCCGCGCCCGAGAAGTGAACCGTGTAAAACACGAGCAGGAGCAGGGCGAAAATGGCCAGCGCCGCCATGAGAAACCCCAGTTCCTCGCAGAGCATGGCGAAAACAAGGTCGGTGTTGGCGGCAAAGACGCTTTTGAGCCACCCCGCCCCCGCGCCAAGGCCGAAAAGCCCGCCGGACGCCGCGGCGGACATCGCCCGCGTCTGCTGGTACCCCGCGCCGAAAGGCGTGTCCCACGCGTGCCGCCACGTCGCAAAGCGCTGGGCGATGTGGGGCTTTATCGACATCGCCAGAAACCCGGCGGCCGCGGCGCCGCCGACGGAGAGGGCGACGGCCGTCAAATCCCCCGAGCGCATGAAGGCGATGACAAGGTACGCCACGAAAAAGACGAGGGCCGTGCCGAAATCGCCCATGAGCGCCAGCGCCCCGACGCACGCGCCCGCAAACGCGACGAAGAGATAGAGGTTGCGCCGCGCGAAAAGGCGATCCATTGTCGCCGCGCCGGCGAAGACGAAGGCGATCTTCACAAATTCCGAGGGCTGAAACGAAAACCCGCCGATGCTCAGCCAGTTTTTCGCGCCGAAGAGCGACGTCCCGGCCAGGACGTTGACGGCAAGCAAAAGAAGCCCGCCCGCCGCCACGACGCGCCGCATGCGGACGGCGCGGCCGAGATCCCGCAGAAAGAAGCCGAGCAGGAAGTAGGCAAAGACGCCCAGCGCTAAAATCCCCGTCTGCCGCAGGGCGTCGGACGGGACGGACGTCGCCGTGACCGCCGCGCCGAGAGTGGAGAGGAAAAACGCGACCGTCTCCACCTCAAACGCCGTCCGGCGCATCAGGCGCACAAGGAGGTAACTCAGCCACGTCATGGCCATCAGCGCGAGGAACGACAGCACAACGCCAAACTCAAGCGCCGCGCCCGCTGCGACGCACAGCTGAAAGCCCAGAAGGGCCTGAAAAAGCGTGAGAAACACGAGCGTGACCCACGCCCGTGGCGCCGGCGAAAGCGCGGTCTCCTCCTCCTTCGCCTCCTTCGGGGTGACGGCGATAAACGCAAGCTCCACGCCGCCGAGGCTGAGGATGTCGCCGTTTTTAATCTGCCGGCTCCCCTCGACCTTCCGGCCGTTGACAAACACGCCGCCCTTAGAGCGCAGGTCAAAGACGAACCACGCGCCGGTGTCGTCCCGGATGACGGCGGCGTGGCTGCGGGAGAGCGTGGGGTATTCAAGGTGCACGTCCGCGCTTTTCGAGCGGCCGACGGTGTTCTCCCAGTGCCGGAGAGGCACGCGCGCGCCGTTGGGCAGACTCAGATACCCCCAGCACTCAAACTCCTGCTCGCCCGTGCGCATGGACTGAAAACACCGGATTAAGATGACCGCCGCGAGGACGGGCAGGATATAGCGCACCAGCGCGGAATAAGCGCCGAAAAAGGCGCACTCGCCCCCGATGAACGCCGCAAAGCGTTCAAACGCTGCCTGAAACTGCACGGCATCCACCGCCTTGCTTTGAAATCGCCCTTTAATCCTAGCACATTTTTCCTCAGTTTACACCTGATTCGTGTCTCTTAAGGCAAAAAGGCGGGCAAGCGCACCGCTTGCCCGCCTTGTATTTCGGATTTTATTCCTCCGAGAGCGCCTTGGCTTCCTCGATAATCTTCTGCTGGACGTTCGGCGGCGCCTCCTCGTAGCGCACGAACTTGAGCGTGAAGGAGCCGCGGCCCTGCGTCATGGAGCGCAGGTCGAGGGCGTAGTTGCCCATTTCGCCCATGGGCACTTCCGCTTCGATGACCTGCATGCCGTCGCTGTTGAGGCTCATGCCCATGGGGCTGCCGCGCCGCTTGGACAGGTCGGACATGATGTCGCCGGTGTTCGCGTCCGGAACGGTGACGGTGAGGTACCCGATGGGCTCGAGGATGACGGGGTTGGCCTGCGGGATGCCCTCTTTGTAGGCCAGCTGCGCGGCGATCTTAAACGCCATTTCGGAGGAGTCGACGGGGTGATACGAACCGTCGATGAGCGTCGCCTTCAGGTTGACGACGGGGTAGCCGGCCAGAACGCCCTTCTGGATGCTCTCGCGCAGGCCCTTTTCGACGGCCGGGAAGAAGTTCTTCGGGACTGCGCCGCCGAATACGGACTCGGCGAACTCGAGGTCTTCCGACTCGCCGGGCTCGAAGACGATGACGACGTCGCCGTACTGGCCGTGGCCGCCCGTCTGCTTCTTGTGGCGCCCTCTGACCTGCACCTTTTTGCGGATCTTCTCGCGGTAGGCCACGCGCGCCGGGGAAAGCACGACTTCCACGCCGAATTTGTCCTTGAGCTTCGAGCAGATCACGTCGAGATGGATGTCGCCGAGGCCGGAGATGACGAGCTGGCGCGTCTCGACGTTGTTCGCGTAGCGGAACGTCTGGTCCTCTTCCGAAAGGCGCGCAAGGCCGGAAGAAATCTTCTCCTCCTGCCCCTTCGTCTTCGGGGCGATGGCCATGGAGTAGCACGGCTCGGGGAATGTAATGCCTTCAACCGCGAAGACTTTCTTCGCGTCGCACAGCGTGTCGCCCGTCTTTGTCTCGGAGAGCTTCGAGACGGCGCCGAGGTCGCCGCAGACGAGCTCCTTTACCTCGATGCTCTTCTTGCCCTGCATCATGTAGATGTGGCCCATCTTCTCGGTGCCGCCCGTGCGGGCGTTGGTGAGGGTCATATCCGCCGTGACCTTGCCGGCCATGACCTTAAACAGGCTGAACTTGCCGTACTGGTCGCTGATTGTTTTATAGACAAAAGCGCACGCAGGCGCGTTGGGGTCGACGGTAAAGGCTTCTCCGTCCGCCGTTTTCTCTTTTCTGCCCAGCGGCGACGGGAAGAGATCGATAATCGCGTCGAGAAGCGGCAGCGTGCCGAGGTTGAGGGCGGCGGAGCCGCCGAAGACGGGGACGAGCGAGCCGTCCTGCACGCCGCTGCGCAGACCGGAGATGATTTCCTCAACCGTGAACGCCTCGCCGGAGAAGTATTTCTCCATCAGCTCTTCGCTGGACTCGGCGACGCTTTCGTTGATGTTGGTGTAGTATGTCTCAAGCTCATCGGCCATGCTGTCCGGAACGGGGATTTCAACGCGTTTCCCTTTTTCAACCTTAAAAGCCTTGCGGCGGATTAAGTCGACGATGCCTTCAATCTTGCCGCCGGCGTCCTTGATCGGCATGACGACGGGGCAAACGTGCGTGCCGTATTTCTGGTGCAGGGCGTCGTAAACGGCCTCGAAGCTGCCGTTTTCTTCGTCAATTTTCGAAATATAAATAGCGCGAGGGAGAGCGTGGTCTGAAAGGCTTTTCCACGCCTTTTCCAAGCCGACGGTAATGCCGTCTTTCGCGGAGCAGACAATCAGTCCGATATCGGCCACGCGCAGCGCTTCCGCCACTTCGCCGGCAAAGTCAAAATAGCCCGGCGTGTCGATGATGTTAATCTTGTGCTGCTTGTATTCGGCATACATCGCCGAGAGGGAGATCGAGATCTGGCGCTTGATTTCTTCCGAATCGTAGTCGCTGACCGTGTTGCCGTCCGCGACTTTGCCCTGCCGGTCGATGGCGCCCGTCGAATACAAAATGCTTTCCGCAAGACTTGTTTTACCGCTACCGCTGTGACCTAATAACGCGACGTTTCGGATCTTGTCTGTTGTATAAGCCATAATCTGTTAAACACTCCTCGCTGATTGCTTATTTCCACGTAATTATACACGAATATAGGTCGTAACACAACAAGATGTTTATTCAATTTGGCACAAACGCTAGGCTTGATACTTGGCAAACCCGCCAATAAACAGGAAAGCAACAAACATCGCGAGCATGTAAAGCGCCAAATTCGCCGCGCCGGAGACCACCGCGCCGCCAATCCAGCTGATGATGAACATGATGAGAAGGCCCACGACAGCGGAGAGAACGGAGAAAACGGTCGCCGCCGTCGCCGTGTTGCGCAGCCGCCGCGCGCCGGTGACGGCCTCGGCAAACGGCAGCAGCCCCTCGCGCGCAAGCAGCGCCGCGACGCGTCCGGTCTGCGCGCGCTCGGTGTCGGACAGCTCGTACGAGCTGCGAATCGGCAGGTACTCCACGTCGTCGACGGGAATCTTGTACTTCTGCTCGAGCATGACCGGCATGATGCCGAAATCGCGTACGGCGAAGAACAATCTCACCTTGTGGCGCAGCAGCGCGACAAGGGCGTACTGGACGGACTTGACCGGCACGTATTCGAGGATGAACACAGCAATCAGCCGCTTGTTGACGGCCGTGAACGCGGCGTTTTTAAGGTTTAAGTTCGGCGGGATGCGGATGCCCATGAGCTTCATGAAGGCGGCGTTGCCCGTAAAGACGCGGTCGCCGTGAATCGTCCCGCCGATGCCGCCCTCGTAGCAGGTGAAATCGTCCACCTTCATGAGGGTTGAGCCCTGCTTTGAGGCAAGCTTCGTAAACAGGCGGGCAAGGCCCGACCCCGAGGCGGCGATCATGCTGGCGGTATAGCGCACGGCCCGCTCCGGCGAGACGTTGTCGAACACCCGCACGCCGCTGACCGAGATGTTCTCCGGCGGGAAGAGGTCGTCGTCCGTGACGCTCACGCCGTCCGAGGTGAACAGGTCCTCCGCCCCGCCCCACCCGGCGACGGCCGCGCCCGCTTTGCGCAGCCGGCGCGCCGTGGAGAAAAACGGGAGCGCGAAGGCCGCCGAAGCCGAAAGAGGCGTCGCCGCGGTCAGAAGCGCCGCGAGGTAAAACGGAATGTCGCCGTACCGCTGCTTGGCGATTCCGATATAGAGCGCGAACACTACGGAGGCGGCGATGAGGATGGGAGCTGCGGTCCGGTATGTACGCGCGGCGATATCCTCCGAGACGAGCCTGGTGTAAAACCCGCCCGTGCGGCCCGGAATCTTGCGCGTGACGATGCGGTTTATCTCATCCGCCACCTCGGTCACGACGCCGCCGGGCATGGAGGCGCTTGTGGCCGTTTTCATCGTCTCGGTGAACGCGCGGTAGTGCACTTTTTCGCCCCAGAGCCCCGCCGTGATGGCCATCGAGGCGGCGGCGCAGTACGGCAGCCCGGAGGAGAAGTTCTTCGTGATAAGGGCGTAAGCCGCGGCGGCGGCGGACGCGAGACAGGCGAAGAAGTTGAGCGACTCGTATCCCGCCTGCTTGCGGAACAGCCGCACAAGGCCGTAATACATCTGCTCGACGCCGATCATCATCGACAAAAACAGCAGGATCAGCAGCACGCCCGTCGCGACAAAGCCGCCGCGCGTATCGAGCGGGCTTTTGCCGTTGTACACGAGCGTGAGGATAAACATCACGGCGGAGACGAGGAAGCTCAAAAACGTCTTAACGGAGTAGGCGTTGCACAGCGCGGCGAAGCGGCGCGTGGCAACCTTGAAATCGGGCTCCTCGAAGATTTCCTCTTCGACGACGGGCTCCTCTTCCTCCACGCCGTACTCGTCCTCGTAATAGTAGTCGTCGTATTCCTCTTCGTCCTCGTAGTCTTCCGCCACGGTGTCCTCCTCGTAGCGGGCGGAGCGCACGCGGCGGAAAAGGCCGCGGCGCTTTTTCCTCGGCTCCTCCACGTATTCCTCCGAGGCGTCAAAATCGGAGGAGGGAGCCTCGTCAGCGCGCGCGCTCTCCTGCGGGAAGAACTCTTCCTGCGGCGGCTGAAAACGGCCGGACGGAGAGGTACGGAGGGGAATCACGTCCGTGTCGGGATGCGAGATTTTGACCTCGGCCGCTTCTTCCGGCGCGGGAGCGCTCTGCGGCGGCTTCGGGGCGGGCTCGGCTTTCTGGGGCTTTTCGGGGGACTTGCCCAGCCGCCCCGTTTCCTCCAGAACGATGCGCTTTGTCTTTTCATCGAGAATATCCGGGGGCGTCTTCTTATCCCCGTCTATGTACGCCGAACCTTTGTATTCGGCAAGGATGGACTCAAGTGACAACGATTCGAGATCGAGGGCGTCGTCGAGCTGGAGATCTTCGTCGAGGAGATAGCGCTCGTCCTCGGAGAAAAGCTCCTCCTCTATTTTGCCGCCTGTGTATCTGTCGCGTGCCATTTTCAGTCACCTCCGGAATCACACTTGCTTTGCGCCGTTATATCCCATGCGCTGACGAAGCGCTTCATACAGGATGAGCGACGCGGAGACAGACGCGTTAAGCGACGATATCTGCCCCCTCATCGGAATGGATACGGTAAAATCGCACGTTTCTGCGACGAGGCGGCCAAGCCCCTCGCCTTCAGAACCGATGACAATCGCGCACGCGCCTGTGAAATCGGTGTCCCAGAGGCACGCGCCGCCTTTCGCGTCGGCGGCGTACGTCCACACACCGGCTTTCTGAAGCTCCCGGAGCGCCTGCGTGATGTTCGCCACGCGCGCGATGGCGACATGCGCCGACGCGCCGGCCGACGTTTTCGACACAATCGCCGTCACGCCCGCGCTGCGCCGCTTCGGGATGATCACGCCGTGCGCGCCGGCGCACTCGGCGCTGCGGATGATGGCGCCGAGGTTGTGCGGGTCGGAAATCTCGTCGCACACGACGATGAGCGGCGGCTCGCCGCGCTCGCGCGCGATGGCGAGAATATCGTCAATCGTTTTGTACTCCGCCGCCGCCTCCACGGCCACGACGCCCTGATGCGCCTGATTGCCGCTTAACATGTCGAGCTTGCGGCGGTCAGAGAGCACGACGACAACGCCCGCCTCGCGGGCGCGCGCGGCGATGTGCCCGAGAGCGGAGTCTGTGTCCCCTTTTGCGATATAGACCTTGTCCAGAGGGCGGCCGGCCCGGAGCGCCTCGATGACGGCGTTGCGCCCGACGATGGCGCCGGGGCGCAGTATGTCGTCGTCCGCTTCGGCAAAGCCGCTCTTTTTGACGCGGTACGGGTCAGCGTGGCGCTCGATGGGGCGCCGGCGGTGCTCTTTTTCGCGCATCGTGTTCATCCTATCGGCTTACAAGTTGTGTGATGAGGTTCGGCTTGTGTGATTTGCTTTCAGTTTATGCCAGGTCGCGGATGGCGTCGACCATGTCGAGCCGCTCCCACGGCAGGTCGAGGTCAGGCCGGCCGAAATGGCCGTACGCGGCGACCTGGCGGTAAATCGGCTGGAGGAGATTGAGCTTGGAGATGATTTTCGACGGCCGGAAATCAAAGACCTTATTAATGATGGCCTCGATTTTCTCGTCCGGGACAGTGCCTGTCCCACGTGTGTCCACAAAAATGGAGACGGGTTTTGCCACGCCGATGGCGTAAGCGACCTCAATCTGGCACGCCCTGGCAAGGCCGGCCGCGACGATATTTTTTGCAACATAGCGCGCCATATACGCGCCGCTGCGGTCGACTTTCGTCGGGTCCTTTCCGGAGAAGGCGCCGCCGCCGTGGCTGGCGTAGCCGCCGTAGGTGTCCACCATGATTTTGCGCCCGGTCAGGCCCGTGTCGCCGACGGGGCCGCCCGTCACGAAGCGGCCGGTGGGGTTGATGAAGATTTTTGTGTCCGCCGTGATGTATTCGGCGGGGATAACTTTCTTGATGACAGTTTCCATCACGGCCTCCCGCAGCGCCGGCGTGGAAATTTCATCGGTATGCTGCGTGGAGACGACGATGGCCGGGCAGGCGACGATCTTTCCGTTGTCGTACGCGACGGTGACCTGGCTTTTCCCGTCCGGCCTGAGGAAAGGAAGCTCCCCGGACTTGCGCACCTCGGCGAGGCGGCGGGTCAGGGCGTGCGCGAGGGATATGGGGGCGGGCATGAGCTCCGGCGTTTCGTCGCAGGCGAAGCCGAACATCATTCCCTGGTCGCCGGCGCCCGTCTCGCCGTCTTCGTCCATCGCGTGGTTGACGCCCATGGCGATGTCGGGGCTTTGCTCTTTAATCGAGGTCAGGACCGCGCAGCCATGATAGTCAAAACCTAAAGCGGGGTCGTTGTACCCGATTTCGCGGATGGTGTCGCGGACTGTCTGTGGGATGTCGACGTAGGATTCCGTCGTGATTTCGCCCATGACAATGGCCATGCCGGTGGAGACGACCGTCTCGCACGCGACGCGGGCGGATTTGTCGTTTGAGAGAATTCTATCGAGAATGGCATCGGAAATCTGGTCGCAGATTTTGTCGGGATGCCCTTCCGTAACGGACTCTGACGTAAAGATTCTGCTGGACATGAGCTCGCGTTCCTCCTCGGAAAAATGAGAAATTGAAATTTAAAATCTAAATTTCATAATTAAGCAGTATAGCATATTATTTGCCAATCATAAAGGCTTTTTCTTCAAAAAACGGACAAGTTCGGCAATTTTGTGTTGAAAAATGTCAAAACAGAGGGAAGCCGCCGTCAAAAACGGCGGCAGCGATGTAAAAAAACGCCCTAGCGGTCGCGCAGCGGGACAAATTCCATGTCCGGCGCGATGGCTTTGTATGCCGGGCGGATAATCCGGCTCTGGTTGAACACTTCCTCGATTCGGTGCGCGCACCAGCCGACCATGCGCGCGACGGCAAACAGCGGCGTGTACAGCTCGTCGGGGATGCCGAGCATCTTGTAGACAAAGCCGGAGTAGAAGTCGACGTTCACGCACATGCCCTCCGCCGACCGCCCTTCTTTTTCAAACGCCACGGGAATCAGGCGCTCCACCGAGGCAAACAGGTTAAACTCCGCTTCGTACGGCGTGCCCTTCGCGAGCTTTGACGCCAGGTCCCGCAGGCGGACGGCGCGCGGGTCGCTGAGCGTGTAGATGGCGTGGCCGAAGCCGTAGATGAGGCCGTCCCCGCAGCCGGCTTCCTTCCGCAGGATGCGGCGCAGGTACGCGACGATTTCCTCGTCGTCCGTCCAGTCCTTCACGCCTTCCTCGATGCACTTGAACATCTCCATAACCTTCTTGTTCGCGCCGCCGTGCTTCGGGCCTTTGAGCGAGCCGACGGCCGCGGCGATGGCCGAGTAAATGTCCGTCCCCGTCGAGGAGAGCACGCGGCAGGCGAAAGCCGAGTTGTTGCCGCCGCCGTGTTCGGCGTGCAAAACGAGGCACAGGTCGAGAAGCTGCGCCTCCTCCCGCGTAAAGGAGCTGTTCTGGCGGGCGATGTGCAGGAAGTTTTCCGCCGTGGACAGGCCGTCCTGCGGGCGGTGGATGATGAGGCTCTCCTTGTCGAAGTAGTGGCGCTTGGCCGCGAACGCGTGCGCCACGATGACGGGGCAGCGCGCAATCAGGTGCAGCGCCTTGTCAAGCTCCGAGCGCAGATCCGTCAGCTCCGGGTTCGGGTCATACGAATACAGAGCCAGCACGCTGCGGGCGAGCTTGTTCATGATGTCGATGCTCGGCGCGGAGAGGATCATATCCTCCGTAAAGCCGGGGGGCAGGGTCCTGTACTCGGCAAGTATGTCCTGAAAAACCTGAAGTGATGTACTGTCCGGCAGTTTGCCGAAAAGGAGCAGGTAGGCCGTCTCCTCAAAGCCGAAACGCCCCTCGCCCATGAAACCGTCTATGAGCTTTTCAACGTCGATGCCCCGGTAGACGAGCTGCCCGCGCATGGGCTGGCGCACGCCATCCACAAGCTTGTAGCCGCGCACGTCGCCGATGCGCGTGATGCCGGCCATGACGCCCGTCCCGTCGGCATTGCGCAGGCCGCGCTTGACGTCCGTACCCACGTACTGCGATATGTCCACCGATATACTCTCCTGGATATCGGCAATTCTGTTGTCGATAAACTCAGCAACGACTTTTGAAACGTCGGGCTGCATGATGCTCTTCCCTCGCCTTCTGGAAAGTACTAAACAATTAAAGTGATTTTACTCCGAATTGCAGACAAAGTCAATAAATTTGCATGATAATTCTTGGTGACTTGCATGAAACGCGCTTTCGGGCCTTTTTAAGCGGATTTGACCAAACGTTAGAATAAATTCCAGAAAGTAGCAAATAATACAGGTGTGTCAAGCGCAAAAAGCCTGCTGTTTTGAACTGAACTTGCATTGGAGGTTACTTTGAAATGAAACGAAGCTTTAGGCTCAAAAGCGCACTGATTCTCGCTTTGGCCCTCTCGGCTTTCAGCCTCGCGCTCGCCGCTCCCGCCATTGCGGAGTTTTGGCCCACGATGGCGACGACGATAACGTCCAACGCGCGGCCGATTGCCGAGAACATCGAGCTCGAGACGTACCGCTCCGTTTCGGTGTCGGCCCGGTTTAAGGCCGTCGACCCGGACGGCGACGAGGTGACGTTCGAGCTTGTGGACATGCCCAAGAAAGGCACCGTGAAGGTGGAGGAGGACGGCACGTTCACCTACACCCCCGACTCGGGCAAGCGCGGGCGCGACACGTTTACCTACATCGCCTGCGACCCGAAGGGCGGCCTGTCGAACAAGGCGACGGTCACCATCGAAATCAGGAAGCAGCAGACGGACATCACCTATTCCGACATCGCCGGGACGGGCCTTGAGTATCCCGCCGTCGCGCTGGCGGAGAGAGGCGTCTTTATGGGCGACGCCATCGCCGGCCGCTACTTCTTCCGCCCGGCGCAGACCGTCACGCGCGGCGAATTTGTGGCGATGTGCCTGGCGCTGTCCGGGACGGAGACGCTCAAGGACATCGTCCGCACCGGGTTTTACGACGACGACAAGATTCCCCAGTGGGTCAAGCCCTACGTCTCGACGGCTCTGATGAACGGCCTCATCACCGGCTGCAAGACGGAGGACGGGCGCCTCGTCTTTAACGCCAACGACCCGATCACCGTCGCGCAGGCGGCCGTCATCCTCAACAACATGCTGCGGCCGACGGACGTCTCCGTCTCCGCCTTCGCCGAGATGACCTCCCTGCCCTCCTGGGCGCATCAGGCGGGCGCGAACCTCGACGCCTGCGACATCCTCCCGAGCGAGACGGCAGACTACAACGCCTATCTCACGCGCGCGCAGGCGGCCGAAATGCTGGTCAGGTCCATGCGCCTGCTCGACAGCCGCGACGACGACCGCTCCATTCTCAGCTGGGTGCAGTTTTAGCCCCTTTACAGCGTCCTTAATCTGCCGGGCGGCTTAAAAAAGCCGCCCTCTTTTTTTGCCTTTTGCCCCTTTTGCCGCGCGGTATTTACAGAAAAGGGAAAAAGGTATAGAATATGCAATTGCCGTTTTTGCAGGATAAGAAAGAGATAAAGGAGGAAGTTGCTTTGGAAACGGGATTCGGGCGCGAGACGGGGCTTAATCACCTTCTTAAGTACAACAAGGAGCCCTTCCACATTCAACACGCCCTCACGGTCGAAGGCGTCATGCGGTATTTCGCCGAAACGCTCGGCTATGGCGAGGACGCCGATTTCTGGGCCATGGTGGGGCTTTTGCACGACATTGACTACGGGCAGTATCCGGAGCAGCACTGCCGGAAAGCGCCGGAGCTTTTGCGGGAGATCGGCGCGGGCGAGGAATTTATTCACGCCGTCGTCAGCCACGGGTACGGGATCTGCGCGGACGTCGTCCCCGAGCACGAGATGGAGCGCGTGCTGTTTGCGGTGGACGAGCTGACGGGCCTCATCGGCGCGGCGGTGAAAATGCGGCCGTCCCAGAGCGCGTCGGACCTTGAGGTGCCGAGCCTGAAAAAGAAGTACAAGGACAAGAAGTTTGCCGCCGGCTGTTCCCGCGAAGTGATTGCCCGCGGCGCCGAGATGCTCGGCTGGGACCTCGACACGCTGTTTGAAAAGACGATCCTCGCCATGCGCGCGTGCGAAAAGCCGGTCGCCGAGGAGTTTGCCCGCCTGATGGAAAACACAGGCGCGTAGGCGGTTTTTGATTTTGTTCATTAAATTTTGGAATTCTCGCTTTGAAAAACACTCCTTTATTGACATGTTGATTAGCAGGAGGTTATACTGGAAGCGGAATTTCGTATATTTTGCCCATTTATTTTAAAGGAGCTGTGTTATGAGTACAATGAAGGGCGTCGCCGACGAAATCGTCGATATCGAATGGGAGATGTTCCTGGCGGTCAATGACGGCCTGGACCCCGCCACCTGTCAGGAAGAGAAGGGAACCTTTGAGGCTATGCGGAAAGCGCAGTATGACGCGTGGCCGGAGGATGTCTTAAGCTTCCTTCTCGAGGACTATAAAAAGGCCCGGGAGGAGGGCCGCAACCTCCTCGCGGAGAAGTACATTCACATGATGCAGTCGGCCGACCCCGAGCAGTACGCTGTGGCCATCGAGTCGATTCCGGCGCCTTCCGAGGAGCAGAGGAGGCTCGCCGGAGCGATATCGGAGCAGATCCTTGCCGAAACGCAGGCTCTGCACGAGGAATTCCCCTATCTGGCGATGACGAGCCGCCCGCTCCGCGCGTCGCAGGATACGCCGTACGTCACGTCCGTCGAGACGTACCAGATCGGCGAGATGCTCACCTATTCGGAAAAGACGCTCAGAGCGCTTTACGACTACGTCATGGCAAACGCCAAAGCGGGCAATTCCACGGCGCGCAGGATTCTGGAGAACACCGTCCGCTATTACGGGTTTATCAATCTCATCGAGGCCAACGCCGCCATCAGGGAGCGCGTCGAGCTGCAAAACATCCGCTACTCGCCGGAGTCCGACTGCGACGGCTGCGATTTCGACGGCTGCGGCGGGTGCGACGGCTGCGACGGCTGCGAGTGACGCGCCGGCGCGCAATCTGGGAATCTGAAAGAAGGAAAAGAGGCGATCAGTTTGAAAAGGGTTTTAGCCATCGGAGGCAGCGCCTTTACGGGGCGCGTGTTCTCACTTCAAGCCTCTAAAAATCCGGAAATTGAGCTGCACGTCGTCAACCGCGGCCAGTTTCCGCTCAATCTCCAGGGCGTCAAGGAATACAAATGCGACAGGCACAATCCCCGCATGGTCGCCCACCTCCTGAAGGATCTGACGTTCGACGCCGTCGTCGATTTCTGCGCATACAGCCCGGGCGAGGTCAGCTCCCTTGTCACGGCGCTCGCCGGCCATTTCAAGCAGTATATCCTCTTCTCCACCTGCGCCGTCTACGTGCCGTACAAATCCGAGCCGATTGCGGAGGACGGAGAAGTCCTCACGCGGTCCGACGGGAGCCTGGCGTCTGAAATGGCGTACAACAAGCTCCTCCTCGAAAAGGAGCTTATAAGGTCGTGCGGCGAAATCGGCGCGCACTACACCATCCTCCGCCCGACGTTTATCTACGGGCCGTTTAACTACAGCGCGCGAGAGTCGCATTACATCGAGCTGATTGCGCGCGGCCACGTCGTCCCCTACCCTGTGGACGCCACGTCGCGCTTCAGCCTTGTCTACGTCTTCGACATCGCCCGCGCGCTCATGACGTCCTTCGGGAACGAAAAGGCCTACGATGAAATTTTCAACCTCTCCGCGCCGGAGATTATCACGCACGCGCGGCTGTTTGAGGCTTTTGAGGAGTTCAACGGCGGCCCGATCATGACGCGCCCGGTGACGATTGAGGATATACTGAACGAAAACCTCGCCGTCCCCTTCCCGCTGACGGAGAGCGTCCTGTACAGCGGAAAGAAATTTGCCGAAAAGCTGGACTTTGAATACACGCCGTTCATGGAGGGCATGGAGACAACGTACAAGACCTTCTATTCCCTCTTCATCAGCTAAAGAGAAACGAAAAAGCCGCCCGCTTCCAAAGCGGGCGGCTTTTTGCGCCTTTCCGGGCGCGCACGGCGCTGCATAAACACCTGCCGGTGGGGAAAAATACCACAGATAAGCCACACTGGGAGGTTTGAGATAAATGTCCACAAAGCACCGCCGGGACGCGCGCCCGGAGGAGACGCATCAGAATTCTGTTGAAACGGCCAGAAAAGGCGGGCTCGTTTCGACTTTCCATACAGCTCAGAAGGCTCTGCGCCACCTTGCGGAGATAAAGGACGTTGTGCGGGACGGGACGCGGTACGCCGCGGAACACGTCAGCATCCCGCAGGCCCTCGAGTGGCTTCTCGACAACTGGTACATCGCCGAACGGGAGGGCAAAGGCGCCGCGGACGACATAAGGCGCCTTGGCCGCCTGCCGCGATGCGGGGACGGGAAAACCCTCTTCGTCCTGTACGCGGCGCATGAGTATTTGGACAGGCAAAATGACGCCGTCGACGCCGATTCCCTCGAGGCGTTTCTCGACGATTTTCAGACGGAGACCATCCTCAGCGAAGCGGAACTGGCGGCCATGATCCCCGCCGTGCGCCTTGCCCTCATCGAGCGGCTCGCCGAAGAGGCGGCCGGCCTGCTTCGGGCGCTCGGCGGCGGGGTGGCGCAGTCACTCACGGAGCTTGCCGGGACGTTCTCCCGCATTTTCACGTCCCTGCGGTTCCTCTCAGGGTTTGACAGCTCCGACCTGCTCGAGCGCGTCGGGCGCGTCGAACGCCTGATGAGGCAGGACCCCGCCGGCGTCTACCCCGAGATGGACGAAGCAACGCGCCACGACTACCGCCGGACGCTTGCGCGCCTTGCCGAAAAGCACGGCATGAGCGAGCACGAGGCGGCGGAGAAAATCCTTGCCCTCGCGCGGGAGAGCGGCGAGCATATAGGGACTTACCTTTACGTAAAGCCCCTTGGGAAAGAGATCAAAACGCCGCGCGGCGGGCTGTACATCGCCTCGATTGTCTTAACGAGCCTGGCGCTGAGCATCCTCGCGGCGCTGCTTTTGCGCCATCCTGTCTATCTTGTTGCGCTGTTTTTCCCGCTTTCATCTCTCGTCAAAAGCGCGGCGGACTATGTGGTCCTTAAGTTTTGCCCGATCCGCCGCGTCCCGCGCCTTGCCCTGGAGGGTGGCGTGCCCGAAGAAGGGCGGGCGCTGTGCGTCATCTCGCTTCTGCTCACGTCGGAGGATGAGGCGAAAAGGGCCGCGGCGCTCCTTGAGGAATACGCCCTGGCCAACCGCGACGCGGGGAAAAATGTCTCCTACGGCCTGCTCGTCGACCTGCCCGACTCCCTCGAGGCGGAGACGGATGCGGACAGGGCGCGCCTTGCGCACGCGGCGAGGGAGATTGCGGAGCTGAACGCGCGGCATGGCGGCGGTTTTTTTCTTTTTTACCGCGCCAAGACATACAGCCGGTCGAGCCGGTGCTACACCCCTTGGGAGCGCAAGCGGGGCGCGATTTTGGAGATGTGCCGCCACCTGCGCGGAAAAAGCAGCCGGATTGTCTGTCTTACCGGCGACGTGAAGGCGCTTCACGGCACGCGCTACCTCATTACGCTTGACGGCGACACGCGCCTTTGCGCCGGGACGGCGCGGGAGCTCATCGGCGCGGCGATGCACCCGCTTTGCCGCGCCGCCGTCGATGAAAAAAGGCGCGTCGTCGTCTCCGGCTGCGGCATCATCCAGCCGCGCGTGACGGTGGACCTCACAGCGTCGAACCAGACGGCGTTTACCCGCGTCTTCGCCGGGCTCGGCGGCATCGACCCGTACGGCGCGACCGTCGGGGACGTGTACCAGAACCTCGCGGGCGCCGGCAGCTTCACCGGGAAAGGGCTCATCGACGTCGACGCGTACCTGGAGTGCCTCGACGGGCGCTTCCCGCAGGAGCTTGTCCTCTCCCACGACTTGCTGGAAGGCGCTTACCTGCGCTGCGCCTTCGCCGGCGACATCGAGGTGACGGACGGCTTCCCCGCCAAGGTCACCTCCTACTTTGACCGCATGCACCGCTGGACGCGCGGGGACTGGCAGTCCGCGCCGTGGCTCTTCCCCGTCGTGAAAGACGAAAGCGGGCGGCTTGTGCCCAATCCCCTCTCCGCGCTCGACAAGTGGAAGATTTTCGACAATCTCCGGCGCTCGCTCGTGCCGGTTGCGACGTTTATCCTGCTCGTTGCGGCGATTATCACGGGCGCGCGCGCGCCGGTCTGGGCGGCCGTGGCGGCGTTCGGGGCGCAGATTGCGCGCCTTGCGGTGCTGTCGGCGTCGTCCCTCCTGCGGGGGCGGCGCGCTCGGGCGCGGTACCACTCGACCGTCGTCTCCGGCGTCCGGGCGGCGCTGGCGCAAAGCGCGCTGCAGTTTCTGTTTCTGCCGTACGAGGCGTGGATTTGCCTGTCGGCCGCCCTGACGGCGCTGTGGCGGATGCTGATATCCCGCCGCAACCTGCTCAAGTGGGTCACGGCCGCCGACGCGGAGCGGCGCGCGCAGGGCGGCGCGGCGGACGCGTTCGTGAAAATGTCGCCCGCGCTCATCCCCTGCGCGATGGCCGCCGCCCTCTCGCCGCACATCGCGGGCACAATCCTCGCGCTCGTCTGGTTTATCTCCCCCTTCGTTGCGGCGCGCATCAGCCGCAAGCCGAGGCCGGGCACCGAGGCGCTGCGCGCGGAGGACAGGCGCTTCCTCCTCCGCTGCGCGGGCGATATCTGGCGCTTTTTCGAGACGTTTCTCACGACGGCCGACCACTTTCTCCCGCCGGATAACTATCAGGAGCAGCCGGCCGTCGGCATCGCGCACCGCACGTCGCCGACGAACATCGGCCTTGCGCTGCTCTCCTGCCTTGCCGCCGCCGACCTTGGGCTGTGCAGGAAGGAAAAGGCGCTCTCCCTCATCGCGCAGACGCTCACAACCGTCGAGCGGCTGCCGAAGTGGAACGGGCACCTGTACAACTGGTACGACACGCTCACGCTCACCGTCCTGCCGCCGGCGTATGTCTCAAGCGTCGACAGCGGCAACTTCGCCGGGTGCCTCATCGCCCTGCGGGAGGGGCTCCTTGAGTACGGCGCGGCCGACCTCGCCGAACGCGCCAACGCTCTGCTGAAGGCCATGTCCTTTGAGCCGCTGTACGATAAAAAGCGCCGGCTCTTCTATATCGGCATCGACGCGGACAAAAACGCACCCACGCAGGGGTGGTACGACCTGCTCGCCTCCGAAGCGCGTCAGACGAGCTACATCGCCGTCGCCCGCGGCGAGGTGCCGAAAAAGCACTGGCGCAGCCTCGGCCGCGCCCTCGTGGAAAAGGACGGGTACCGCGGCATGGCGTCCTGGACGGGCACGATGTTCGAGTACCTGATGCCCGAAATCCTCCTCCCCTGCTACCCTAACTCGCTCATCTACGAAAGCCTGAAATTCTGCCTGTATATCCAGAAGAAGCAGGCGAAAAGCAAGCCGTGGGGCATGTCGGAAAGCGCCTTTTACGCCTACGACCACACCTTAAGCTACCGCTACAAGGCCCACGGCGCCGCCACGCTCGCCCTCAAGCGCGGCATGGAACGGGACACCGTCGTCTCGCCGTATTCGACGTTCCTTGCGCTCCCGATAGAGCCGCGCGCGGCCGTCAGGAACTTAAAATACCTGCAAAAGCTCGGCGCGGAAGGGCGGTACGGGTTCTACGAGGCCCTTGACTTCACGCCCGAGCGGCTACCCGAGGACAAGCCGTACGAAATCGTCAGGACGTATATGGCGCACCACCTCGGAATGAGCCTGCTGTCCATCGCAAACGCCCTCAAGGGCGGCATTATGCAAAAGCGGTTCATGCGCGACAAGCTCATGGCGGCGTTTGCAGAGCTCCTGCAGGAAAAGCTCCCCGTCGGCGGCGTCGTGCTCAGGCCCTCCCCCCGCGACGTGCCGGAAAAGCCCCTGCGCGCCTCGGCGGACAGGTGGCGGTATGCCTCCAGCACGCCCGACTACAGCCACCCCGCCTTCACGCTCCTCGGAAACGGGGCGTACCATGTCGCAATTTCCGAGACGGGGCTGAATCGCTCCGTCTGGAACGGGCTTGAAATCATGCAGTGCGGCACGGAGCCTTTCTCCATGCAGGCGGGCTTGACGTTCTACCTGCGCGTGGGCGAAGACATCATCCCGCTGCAGTGCGCGCCCGTTTTCAGCGAGACGGTGCACTATTCGGCGGAGCTGTCCGGCTCCTGCTGCCGCCTCATGGCGCAAAGCGGGCCGATTTCATCGGTTGTGACGGCGACGGTGCCGAAGGACGAGACGGGCGAGTTGCGGACGGTGGAGATCACCTCGCGCGTAAGCTGCGAGGCCGAGCTTGTCTGCTACGGCGAGCCGGTGCTCGCGCGGGGGGACGATTTTGCCTCCCACCCGGCCTTTTCCAAGCTCTCGCTGCAAAGCGGCGTGGTGGATGGCGCCGTCGTCTTCCGCCGCCGCCCCCGCGCGCGCGGGCAGGGCTACGCGCTGGCAGCGGCCGTGTCGTGCCCGTATACGTTTGACACGTCGCGCGAAAAGGCGCTCGGGCGCGGAGGATTTCACGCGCTCCCGTCGGCGCTGTCCCGCCCCGCGGGCGGGAGCGCGGGGTCCGTGCTTGACCCGTGCCTGCTCCTGCGCGTGCCGCTGCGCCTTGAGGCGGGGAAAACGGAGCGCGTGCGCTTTGCCTTGACCGTGTCGCAGGAGCCAGACGCCGCCGCCTGGTCGGCCCTGCGCCTTGTCGGCGAGCCGGAGCGCGCGCCGGCTTCGCACCTTGACGTCATCGCCGAGGAGCTCAGCTTAAGTCACGAGGACATCGCCCGCGCGATGGCGCTTGTGCCGTACCTGCTGCTCCAGCCGCTGGCACGCGAGATTCCGCAGGAGTGCATGGACGCGCTCGCCCTCGGGCAAAGCGGCCTGTGGGTGTTCGGCGTGTCGGGAGATTTGCCGATTGTCGCCTGCGTTGTGGAGGACGAGGAGGCGCTGAACGAGGCGGCTTCGATGCTTGCCATGCACCGCCTGCTTCGTGAAAACGGCGTTGCGTTCGACCTCGTCTTTGTCCTAAAGGACGGCGGCGACTACCGCAGCACGCTGCGGGAAGGCATCGTCTCCCGCCTGCGCCGGCAGGAGTACGAGTATATCCTCGGCGCGCGCGGCGGTGTGCACACCGTCGACGCGGCGGCGGACAACGTGCGGCTGCTGCTGGCTGCGGCGGTGAAGGTCATCCGCACGCGAAGCGACTTTGCCCGCGAGGGCGCCGTCACGGTCCGCCCCGCCCTCGGCGAGCGCTTTTTCCCGCCCGTACAGCGCCGAGAGCTTGAGTACGGGTACGACGAGGAAAACAGCTTCGTCTTTACGGTAAGCGGTAAGCTGCCGCCCAACGCGTGGAGCCACGTGCTGGCAAACGAGCGCTTCGGATTTGTGGCGACGGACGCGGGGACGGGCCATTTATGGCACATAAACGCCCGCGAAAACAAAATCAACCAGTGGCGCAACGACTCGCTTCTCACGCTTGGGACGGAGACGCTCTCGGCATTTATAAGCGGCCGGCCTGTCTCCCTGTTTGCCGCGGAGGACGGCTTTACCTGCCGCGTCACGTACGGGTTCGGCTGGGCCGAGTGGCGCAAGACCATCGGAGACGTGCAGTTTACGACGACGGCCTTCGTCCCGCCGGACCGCGCCGCCCGCGTTCTGATGATTGAAGCGTCCGAAGGGAGCCTTGCCGATATCGAATACTACACGGACCTCGTCCTCGCCCCCGACGCGCGCGACGCCGTTTACACCGAGACGCGGGAGGAGGGCGGCGTCATCTCGGCGCAAAACCGCTACAACCGCGCCTTTGACGGTTCGGTCTTCCGCCTGACTGCCTCGCAGCCGTACGACGAGTTTACCTGCTCGCAGCTCAGCTACAAGACGGGGCGGCTCGACGGCAGGACGGGCGCGGGCTTTCTCCCCTGCGCCGCCGCCCGGTGGCGCGGCGTGCAGACGCTTGTCATCGTGACGGGGTGCGAAGACGCGGATGTTCTGCGCGCGCTCGCGCAGCCGGCAAGCGCCGCTTCGGCGCTAGAGGACACGAAGCGTTACTGGAAGGACCTAACGGGAAAGCTGACCGTCTCGACGCAATACGAGGAACTTGACCGCTATATCAACGGCTGGGCCGTTTACCAGGCTCTCGCCTGCCGCATCTTCGGGCGCACGTCCCTCTACCAGAGCGGCGGCGCGTACGGATTCCGCGACCAGCTGCAGGATATCTGCGCCGTCCTCGACGAGGCGCCGGACGTCGCCCGCGCGCACATTCTCCGCGCCGCGGCGCACCAGTTCGAGGAGGGCGACGTCCAGCACTGGTGGCACCCCGCCATCTCCGGCGGGCCTGACAAAGGCGTGCGCACCCGCTGCAGCGACGACCTGCTGTGGCTACCCTTCGCCCTGTGCCAGTACGTCGAAAAGACGGGCGACCGCTCGATTCTGGACGAGACGGTGCCGTACCTCACCTCTCCCGTCCTCGGCGAGGGCGAGCACGAGCGATACGAACAGCCGCAAATCAGCGAAAAGAGCGCGAGCGTCCTGCAGCACGCCGTCGACGCGGCGCTGCTCGTCATCCGGCGCGGGACGGGGCGCAACGGGCTCCTGCTCATCGGCACCGGCGACTGGAACGACGGGCTCAACCTCGTCGGCGCGCGGGGCGACGGCGAGAGCGTGTGGCTGACGTGGTTTGCCGTCATCGTCTTTCGGCGCCTTGCCGCCCTCTGCCAGGAGCGCGGGATGCCGGGCGTGGCGGCGACGCTCCTTGAAAAAGCGGAGGAGTATTTTGCCGCCGCGGAAAACGCGTGGGACGGCGCGTGGTACAAGCGCGGCTACTACGACAACGGCGCGTCCCTCGGCTCGTGCACGAGCGACGAGTGCCAGATTGACTCCATCGCGCAGAGCTTCGCCGTCTTCGCCGGGGCGGACAGGGAAAAGGCGCGCACGGCCCTTTTAAGCTCGGTGAAGCGGCTTTATGACCCATCCAGCCGCGTCGTGCGGCTTTTCGACCCGCCGTTTTCGCACGGCGGCAGCGTGCCGGGGTATATTAAAGGGTACAGCCCGGGGTTTCGGGAAAACGGCGGGCAGTACACCCACGGGGCAATCTGGCTGGCGATGGCGCTGCTTCGCGCCGGCATGAAGCGCGAGGGATTTGAGATTACGCGCGCGCTGTCGCCCCTCGGACGGCTGCTTGAGGTCTACCGCACGGAGCCGTACGTCATCGCCGCCGACGTCTACTGGGCGCAGGGGCACGTCGGGCGCGGCGGCTGGACGTGGTACACGGGCGCGGCGGGCTGGTACAAACGCCTTGTGGTGGAAGAGCTGCTGGGCCTTGCCGTCATAAACGGGGCGCTGCACATAAGGCCCAGCCTGCCGCCCGGCTTTGGCGGGTATACCGCCCGCTGGCGGCACGGCGGCAAAACGTACGACATCACCGTGCGGGACGACGGGACGGTCGAGGTCACCTGCGGCGGGGCGCCCGCCGATGACGGCAGCGTCGTCTACAAGGCAAGTCCCGTGAAGGCTTTAGGCGAAAATTAATACAAATTTCATTTCCAAATATTGCTCCGGATGGTATAATGGCTTCAATACAAAAGCGCCCGCGCGGAAAAAGCGCGGGGAGAAAAGCAAGGAGTGAACGAATGTGCAGCTTGTCGTGCGAAAGGAGTTTATGCCGTCGACGACGCTCACGTACGTGCATACGGATAAGTTTAAAACGTGCTGCCTGTCGGTGAGCCTCATCGCGCCGCTGTCGGCCGAGACGGCGTCGCTTAACGCGCTTTTGCCGCGTGTGCTCATGCGCGGCTCCGCGACGTACCCCGACATGGCGAGCATCAACGCGCACCTCGACATGCTCTACGGCGCGCGCGTCGTCCCCATGGTGCGGAAAAAGGGCGAGTGCCACTGCATCGGCTTTCTCGCCGACTTTATCGACGACGACTTCGTGCCGAAGGGCGAGAAGGTCCTCGAGAAGGTCTGCGACCTCGTCGGGGAGCTGCTCCTGTCCCCCCGGACGCACGGGGGGCTGCTTACGGGCGAGTACGTCGAGAGCGAGAAGAAAAACCTCGCCGATGAAATCCGCGCCGCCATCAACGATAAGCGCACCTACGCCGTCGAGCGGCTGTTTGAGCTCATGTGCCCGGACGAGGCGTTCGGCGTGAGCCGCCTCGGCGACCTTACGCGCGTGGAGGCGATTACGGCCTCTTCCCTCACGCGCCACTACAAGAAGCTGCTCCCGCAGGCGCGGGTGGAAATCTTCTACTGCGGCTCGCACCCAATCGAGCGCGTGGAAGGGGCGCTTCACCGGGCCTTCGCCGCCATGCCGCGCGCGGCCAAGGCGGTGCCCGCCGCCACCGACGTGCGCATAAGTCCCGTCAAGGACACGCCGCGCGTGTTTACGGATAAAATGGAGGTCACGCAGGGCAAGCTCTCCCTCGGCTTTCGGCTCGGGGAAATCATGCTCGCGCCGAACTACCCCGCCCTCATGGTGTTCAACGCCGTCTACGGCGGCGCCGTGACGAGCAAGCTCTTTGAAAACGTGCGCGAGAAGCTCTCGCTGTGCTATTACGCCAGCTCCCGCATCGAAAAGCACAAGGGCGTCATGGCCGTCACCTCCGGCGTGGAGTTTTCCAAGTTTGAGGAAGCCAAAAGCGAAATCCTGCACCAGCTTGACCTGATGAAGCAGGGCGAGATCAGCGATTTTGAGCTCGTGGCCGCGCGCCGCGCCGTGATTACGTCCATCAAGGCCACGCTCGACTCCCCCATCGGGCTGGAGGACCTGTGCTTCGACTACCGCCTCGCGGAGATTTCCATCACGCCGGACGAAATGGCGGCGCTGTGCGATTCCGTGACGCGGGAGGAGCTGGTGCGCATCGCCAACTCCACGCGGCTTGACGCCGTTTACTATCTCACCGGCAAGGAGGCGGAAGAGCGCGATGAAAATTAAAGGGTACGAAAAAATCGGCGAGCAGCTTTACTCCGAAAAACTTGAAAACGGGCTCACAGTCTACGTCATGCCGAAAAAGGGCTTTAACAAGAGCTACGCCTTCTTCGCCACCGACTACGGCGGAGCCGACCGGCGCTTTTTCCTGTCCGGCAAATGGCTTGACACGCCCGCGGGCGTGGCTCACTTCCTCGAGCACAAGATGTTCGACACGCCGGACGGCAACGCGCTCACGCGCCTGTCCGCCAACGGCGCCTCCCCCAACGCCTACACCTCCACGGACATCACCGCCTACCACTTCGAGAGCATCGAGAAATTCGAGGAAAACCTTGAAATCCTGCTCGATTTCGTCTCCGTCCCGTACTTTACGGAGGAGAGCGTCCGGAAGGAGCAGGGCATCATCGGCCAGGAAATCCGCATGACGGAGGACGACCCGAACTTTGTCGTCTACTACGGCCTCATGAAGGCGCTGTTTGCGCACCATCCCCTGCGCGACTCCGTCGCGGGGACGATTGAGAGCATCGCGGAAATTACGGCCGAAACGCTTTACAACTGCCACAAGGTGTTCTACAACCCCTCCAACATGGTGCTGTGCGTGGCGGGCGACGTCGACCCGGAGAAAATCGTCGAGGTGGCGCGCCGCGTGCTCCCGAAGGAGCCGGGCGAAATCCCGCTGCGCGACTACGGGCCGGAAGAGTCTCTCCTGCCCGTTACGGCGTATTCGGAGCGGAAGATGGAAGTCGGCCTGCCGCTCTTCCTCGGCGGGTGCAAAATCGCGGCCGTAAAGGGCGGCGAGGAATACCTCAGGCAGGAGCTGCTGGCGGACATGGCGATTCAAATCCTCATGGGCCGCTCTTCCCCGCTGTACGTCCGCCTGTACGCGGAGGGCCTCATCAACAACAACTTCGAGGCCGCATACGAAGCCGCCGCCGGCGCCGCGTTCCTGCTCTTCGGCGGCGAGAGCAAGGACCCGAAAAAGGTGCACGACGCCGTGCTGGACGAAATCGACGCGGCCGCAAAGTCGGGCGTGGACAGGACGCTCTTTGAGACGACGAAAAAGACCCTCTACGGCCAGCTTATCCGCTCGCTCAACTCGTTTTCCAGCCTGTGCCACGGCCGCGCCACGGCGCACTTCCGCGGGTTTGACTCCCTGCGCGCGCCGGAAATCCTCATGGACTTTACGGCGGAGGACGTCGACGCCTTCATCCGGGAGCACCTGAAACGGGAGCGCTTCGCGCTGTCGACCGTCTTCCCTGTCTCCGGAAGCAAATAGGCGTCCGGATTCGACGAAAGGAGATACGCCATGGGGGTTAAAATCACCTTCCCGCTGCTTGGAGACGGTTTCGTGCTCGACCCGCCCACGTACTTTACCGTCTTCGGCCGCGCCATCTACTGGTACGCCGTCATCGTGACGCTCGGGTTCGTGCTCGCCGCGCTGTATGTGTATTACCGCCGCGCCGATTTCTCTCTCACGCAGGACAACGTCCTCGACCTGTTCATCGTCATTCTCCCCTCCGCCTTAATCGGCGCACGGCTGTACTACGTCCTGTTCAATCCCGACGAGTTTTTCGGGCCGGGAAAATGGCTGAACATCTTCCGCGTCCGCGAAGGGGGCCTTGCCGTCTACGGCGGCATCATCCTCTCCGCCATCACCGTTTTCATCTACACGCGGAAAAAGAAGCTGCGCATCGGCCGCGTTCTGGACGTGTGCGCCCTTGGCGTTCTCATCGGGCAGTGCATCGGCCGGTGGGGCAACTTCATCAACCGCGAGGCGTACGGCTATGAGACAACCGTCCCGTGGCGGATGGGCCTGACGTACGGCAGCACGACGATTTACGTCCACCCGACGTTTCTCTACGAGTCGCTCTGGAACGCCGCCGGTTTTGTCTTCCTGCACTTTTTCTCGAAAAAACACAGAAAATATAACGGGCAGATTGCCCTCATGTACATCGCGTGGTACGGGCTCGGGCGCTTTTTCATCGAAGGGCTCCGAACTGACAGCCTCTATATCACCGGCACGAACATCCGCGTGTCGCAGCTTTTGGCGATTGTCTCGTTCCTCGGGGCCGCCGCCGCCCTTGTGCGAAACCACATCGTGAGAAAGAGATCCCCCGTCGCCGAAGGCGCGCCGGACGCGGGCGGCGCGGAACCTGAGGACGGCGTTTTGGACACGAAGGAGAGTCAGGACACAAATCAGGACGTCCCGGCATATCAGGATTCGGAAGAACATCAGGATACAGATTCACATCCGGGTTCAAAGCAGGATACAAAAGACAATCGCGGTACGGATGAAAGCGCCGCGGAGGCGCGCGGCAGGCCCGATGACCAAACGGAAGAAAGTCACAGCAAAGAAATCGCGCAAAACAGCGTTTCTCAGGAGCCGGAAGGCCGCCAACATCAATAAAGGAGGTATGAGGCGTGAATTTTGACGAGCTGATGCAATTTGTGAAAGACAGCGTCGAGATGATTGTGGACAAATCCGCCGAGCTCTACAAAGCCGCCGAAGAAAAAACGAAGAAAGTCGCGCGCACGACGAAACTGCAGACGGAAATCGCCGTTGAAAAGAGCACCCTTCGCCGCCTGTACCGGCAGATCGGCGAAAAATACTACAATCTCCACAGGGATGACCCCGAGGAAGCGCTCGCCACGCTCTGCAGCGACGTGACGGCGACCTTAAACCGCATCGCCGAAAAGCAGGAGGAGGTCGACCGCCTCAAGGAAGAGCTCTGCCCGGAGGACGACGAGGACGAGGACGACTACGATTTCGTCGTTGAAATCATCACCGAAGACCCCGACGAAAAGGAACCGGAGACGGACGAAGACGCCGTCTTCGAGGAGTCGGCCGTCGACGAGGACGCGGAAGAGGAAGCGCAAGACGACGACGAGGACGAATAAACAAAAAACCCCGCTTCAGGGCGGGGTTTTTCGCTTCCAGATGTTTCCGCTCCGGGCGTATTCGTAGTTTGACGGGCGTCTGGGCATACTATCGCCGTGTTGGGACGATTTGTCTGACCACAACGGCGGGCGCGGCGCCGCACGGCTATTGGTTTTTTTGTGCGGCGCGCGGGCGCCTTCAGGGCGTTTTGGTACTTTTCAATCACCTTTTTGAACAATTAAATGAAAATTGTAAAATTAATCACAATGCAATATTTACTAAACTGAAAGTAAATGTTAGAATTGTGACGGATTTGACCGGCAATTTCTGCACCTCTAAAAACGTATCAATTAGGCCTGCGGGCCTTAAATTGAAAGGAGAAACAGATGAAAGTCACGGATATTCTCAATCAGCGCATGGCATTTAGCTTTGAGGTTTTTCCTCCGAAGACTGACGACGGAATGGAAAAACTGTGCGGCAAAGGCGGCGTGCTGGAACAGCTCGTCTCCATGAAGCCCGACTACATTTCCTGCACCTACGGCGCCGGCGGCACGAACGTCGGCAAGAACCTCGAAGTTCTTGACCACATCAAGGCGCTCGGCACCATCGGCGTCACGCACTTCACCTGCGTTGGCAACACCAAGGAAGGCATCAAGCAGCAGCTCCAGACCTACCTCGACCACGGCATCGACCACATCCTCGCCCTCCGCGGCGACCTGCCGTTCGGCTGGACGGGCACTGGCGGCGACCTGCACTACGCCACCGAGCTCGTGAAGTTCATCCGCGACGAGTTTGGCGACAAGTTCACCATCGCCGTTGCCGGTTCGCCCGAAGGCCACATCGCCTGCCGCAGCATTGAGGCGGACATCTCCTTCCTCAAGCAGAAGCAGGACAACGGCGCCGACTATATCATGACTCAGCTGTGCTGGGATATGGACCAGTTCCGCTGGTGGATGGACGCCATCCGCGCTGCCGGCATCACCATGCCGGTCGACGTGGGCATCATGCCCGTTCTCGATGCCGCCGCGACCATCAACATGGCGCTCTCCCGCAACGGCTGCGTCATCCCGCGCAAGCTCGCCGAGATCATCTCCAAGTACTGGATCTTCCCGAACCCGTTCGCGCCGAACGAGTCCGAGGAGTCCATCGCCCAGAAGAAGCGCGACTTCAAGGAAGCCGGCATCGAGTACACCATCCGCCTCATCGACGAGTACCGCGTGTGCGGCATCCAGGGCATCCACCTCTACGCGCTCAACAAGTACGAAGATGTGGCTCGCATCGTAAAAGAGTCCGGCATCAAAGACATGGTGTAATATTGCTCGTACAAACGCGAGAGAAAATCTTATATTCTCAGGCCGTTAGCGCTTCGGCCAGTTATTAGGAGGGTCACACTTTGGAGTACAAGACAGATATTGAAATTGCCCAGGCTACAGAGCTTTCCCACATCAGAGAGATCGCCAAGACGGCCGGTATTGACGAGAAATACCTCGAGCAGTACGGCAACTATAAGGCGAAGGTTGACCTGAACATCTTCAACGAGCTGAAAGATAAGCCCAACGGCAAGCTCGTCCTCGTGACGGCCATCACGCCGACCCCGGCCGGCGAAGGCAAGACGACGACGACCGTCGGCCTCGGCGACGGCCTGCGCAAGATCGGCAAGAAGAGCATGATCGCCCTGCGCGAGCCCTCCCTCGGCCCGGTCTTCGGCGTCAAGGGCGGCGCCGCCGGCGGCGGTTACGCTCAGGTTGTCCCGATGGAGGACATCAACCTCCACTTCACGGGCGACATGCACGCCATCGGCGCGGCCAACAACCTGCTCGCCGCCATGCTCGACAACCACATCTTCCAGGGCAACGCGCTCGGCATCGACACGCGCCGCATCACATGGCGCCGCTGCGTCGACATGAACGACCGCCAGCTCCGCAGCATCGTTAACGGCCTCGGCGGCCGCACGGACGGCGTGCCGCGTGAGGACGGCTACGACATCACCGTCGCGTCCGAAATCATGGCCATCCTCTGCCTCGCTTCGGACATCATCGACCTCAAGGAGCGCCTCGGCCGCATCATCGTCGGCTACACGAGAGACGAAAAGCCCATCACCGCCGCCGACCTGAAGGCCCAGGGCGCCATGGCGGCTCTCCTCAAGGACGCCATTAAGCCGAACCTCGTCCAGACGCTCGAGCACACCCCGGCGTTCGTGCACGGCGGCCCGTTCGCGAACATCGCCCACGGCTGTAACAGCGTCATCGCCACGAAGCTCGCCCTGAAGCTGGCCGACTACGTCGTCACGGAAGCCGGCTTCGGCGCTGACCTCGGCGCTGAGAAGTTCCTCGACATCAAGTGCCGCATGGCCGGCCTCAAGCCCGACGCCGTTGTCATCGTCGCCACCGTCCGCGCCCTCAAGATGCACGGCGGCGTGCCGAAGACGGAGCTCGGCAAGGAGAACCTCGAGGCTCTCGAGAAGGGCCTGCCGAACCTCCTGCGCCATGTCGAGAACATCACGAAGGTCTTCAAGCTCCCGGCCGTCGTCGCCATCAACGCGTTCCCGCAGGATACGAAGGCCGAGCTCGAGCTCGTCGAGAAGCGCTGCAATGAGCTGGGCGTCAACGTCGCTCTGTCCGAAGTGTGGGCCAAGGGCGGCGAAGGCGGCAAGGCTCTTGCTCAGGAAGTCGTCCGCCTCTGCGAGCAGGGCAGCAACAAGGACTTCACCTACGCCTACGACCTCGACATGTCCATCGAGGAGAAGATCGAAGCCATCGCGAAGAAGATCTACCGCGCCAGCGCCGTGGAGTTTGTCGGCAACGCGCCCAAGCAGCTGAAGACCCTCACGGATCTCGGCTTCGACAAGGTTCCCATCTGCATGGCCAAGACCCAGTACAGCTTCTCCGACGACCCGACGAAGCTCGGCGCGCCCGAGAACTTCAAGGTCACCATCCGCAACCTCAAGATTTCCGCCGGCGCCGGCTTCATCGTCGCGCTCACGGGCGAAATCATGACGATGCCCGGCCTGCCGAAGGTCCCCGCCGCCGAGAAGATCGACGTCGACGCCAGCGGCAGAATCTCCGGCCTGTTCTAAAAAACCGATTATTTGCCGTCGCTATGCCGCCGATTTCCCCGGCGGCATAGCCCGGCAACCGGCTCTCCAGGCCCAGTACGATAAAAGGAGAAGACAAAATGTCGTTTGTCAAAGCTTCCTGCACCGAATTTGTCGACGTGCTGGCTTCGAAGGCCCCCGTCCCGGGCGGCGGCGGCGCTTCCGCGCTTGTCGGCGCCATCGGCACGGCCCTCGGCTCCATGGTCGGCAATCTGACGGTCGGTAAGAAGAAATACGCAGACGTAGAGGCCGATATCATTAAAATTCTGGAAAAGGCCGAGGCGCTTCAGAAGGAGCTTTTACGGCTCGTCGACGAAGACGCCGTTGTGTTCGAGCCGCTTTCCAAGGCTTACGGCATCCCCAAGGATGACCCCAACAGAGAGAAAATCATGGAAGAGGCGCTTCGCAACGCCTGCTCCGTTCCTTTGGACATCATGCGCGCCTGCTGCCGCGCCATCGAACTGCACGAAGAGCTGGCCGCCAAGGGCAGCGCACTTGCCCTCTCCGACGTCGGTGTCGGCGTTGCTTTCTGCAAGTCCGCCCTGATGGGGGCGAGCCTCAACGTGTTTATCAATACGAAATCGATGGTCGACAGAGAGTATGCCGCGAAAATCGAAAAGGAAGCGGACGAGATGCTGTCCAAGTACTGCGCTCTGGCCGACAGCATCTATGACTCCGTCATCAAGCGCCTGAGATAGGAGTATGGATTATGGCAGAACTGCTTAAGGGTGCGGCCGTCGTTGCCGCCATGAACGAAAGACTCACGGCTGAAGTCGCCGCTCTCAAGGAGAAGGGCGTCACCCCCACCCTCGCGATCCTTCGCGTCGGCGAGAGAGAGGACGACATCTCCTACGAGAAGGGCGCCATGAAGCGCTGTGCGACGGTCGGCGTTGAAGTGAAGAACGTCGTTCTTCCCGCCGATGTCACTCAGGAAGAGCTGATGAAGAACATCGAAGCCCTCAACAACGACAAGAGCGTCCACGGCGTGCTCATCTTCCGCCCCCTGCCGAAACATCTCGACGAAGAGGCCGTCCGTCAGGCTCTCAAGCCCGAAAAGGACATCGACGGCATCACAGACGGCTCCCTCGCCGGCGTCTTTACGGGCAGCGGCAAAGGTTTCCCGCCCTGCACGGCTCAGGCCTGCATGGAAATCCTCGACCACTATAAGATCGACTGCAAGGGCAAGCGCGCCGTCGTTATCGGGCGCAGCCTCGTCGTCGGCAAACCGGCGGCTGTCATGCTCATGGCCAAGAACGCGACGGTCACCGTCTGCCATACGAAGACCGTCGACATGCCCTCCTTGGCCAGGCAGGCCGAGATCCTCATCGTAGCCGCCGGCAAGGCAAACGCCATCACGAAAGAGTACCTCTCACCCGGACAGGTTGTCATCGACGTCGGCATCAACGTGAACGAAGAAGGCAAGCTCTGCGGCGACGTCAAGTTTGATGACGCCGAGCCCATCGTCGGCGCCATTACCCCCGTTCCGGGCGGCGTCGGCACCGTGACCACCTCCGTGCTGGTTTCTCACGTTGTTGAAGCTGCAAAAAAAACATTGTAATTGAAGGAGCTATTGTGGTATGATTATCATAGGTGAAAAACTCAACGGGTCTATCCCGTCCTGCGCGAAAGCGATTGCCGAGCGCAACGCCGACTATATCCGCGACCTTGCCAAGAGGCAGGCCGAAGCCGGCGCCGATTTCATCGACGTGTGCGCTTCCATCAACGAGGGCGAGCTGGAGGTCCTTAAGTGGATGATCGATCTCGTTCAGGAAGTGACGGACACGCCGATCTCCATCGACAGCCCGAACGCGAAGGTCCTCGTGGAAGCCATGAAGCTCGTCAAGAGGCCGGGCCTGTTCAACTCCGTCTCCGGCGAAGGCACGAAGATTGAGGACGCTTTCCCCCACCTGGCGGGCACCGACTGGCACGTCATGGCCCTTCTCTGCGACGACACCGGCATTCCGAAGACGGCGCAGAAGCGCATCGAAGTCTTCGAAATGATCATGAAGAAGGCCGACGAGTACGGCATCAAGCACGACCACATCCACATTGACCCGCTTGTCGAGATGCTCTGCACCTCCGAAAACGGCATTGAGACGGTCGTCGAGGTCATGACCTATATCAAGACGCACTATCCCGAAGTCCACATCTCCGGCGCCGTCAGCAACATCTCCTTCAACCTGCCGGCCCGCCGCCTCATCAACCAGGCCTTTGCCGTCCTGGCTATGAACGCCGGTATGGACAGCGCCGTCCTCGATCCCCTCAACCAGGACCTCATGGGCATGATTTACGCGACGGAAGCGCTCCTCGGCAAGGACGAGATGTGCATCGAGTATATCACGAAGTACCGTGAGGGCATCTTCGGTCAGAAGAAATAACGTCGTCCCTTTGTTGTTACAACAATCACAATAGAAGAAGTATTATTACGGGAGGAAAATGACATGTCTAAAATCCAGGAAATCGCGAAAGCCGTAGAACTCGGCAAGGTCAAGCTCATCGAAGGCCTCGTTAAGGAAGCTCTCGAAGCCGGCGAAGACGCGAACGCCATTCTCAACGAAGGCATGATCGCCGCCATGGGCATCGTTGGCCAGAAGTTCCAGAACAACGAAATCTTTGTTCCCGAAATGCTCGTCGCCGCCAAGACGATGAAGAAGGGCGTCGAAATCCTCAAGCCCCACCTCGCCGGCAGCAGCGTTGGCAAGTACGGCAAGTATATCATCGGCACCGTCGCTGGCGACCTGCACGACATCGGCAAGAACCTCGTTGCTCTGATGGTCGAGAGCGCTGGCTTCGAAGTCATTGACCTCGGCGTTGACGTTCCCGCTGAGAAATTCGTTGAGGCCATCAAGGCGAACCCGGATTGCAAGGTCGTTGGCGCTTCCGCCCTTCTGACCACGACGATGGACTCCCTCAGAAATACCGTCAAGGCTATGATCGATGCCGGCTGCAAGTCCCAGGTTAAGATCATGGTCGGCGGCGCCCCGATTACCCAGGCTTTCGCCGACGAAATCGGCGCCGACGCTTACACGCCCGACGCCGGCGCGGCCGCCGTCAAGGCTGTCGAGCTCGCCAAGGAAATGGGCGCTGGTGCGTAATCGCTGAAACTTAAAATACAAACGCGCCTGCTTAAAGCAGGCGCGTTTTTTATTGTTTCTATGATTTCTTAGCGCTTACGCTCTCGCGCTGGCGGGCTTTCGAGACTTCGTTGAAGTAGTTGTTCCGGAACCGTTTCGGCGAAACGCCCGTCTCCTTCTTAAACACCTTCGTAAAGTAGCTCTGGTCCTTAAAGCCGCACTGCGCGGAGATGACGGCAAGGCTCGAGCCGCCCTCCAGCAGCAGCTTCTTGCTTTTTTCCACGCGGACTTTCGTGATGTACGACGTCAGGCTCATGCCCGTCTCCTGCTTGAAGATGCTGCTGAGGTACGATTTGCTCAGGTAGACTTCCTTGGCGAGCTGGTCGAGCGTGAGCTTTTCGCCGCAGTGCTTTTTGATGTAGTTTGTGATTTTGAAAACGACGTCGGAGTGCTTGACCTGCGCGAGGTCGAAGGCCTGCACGATGAAGCGGCGGACGATATCGGAAATCCAGAACGCGAGCTGGTCGACGTCGTTGTAAGACTCAATCTGCTGGATGAAGTTTTCGGACAGCCGGAACGTCTCCGCCGGGTCGGCCCCGGCCTCGATGGTCGCGCGCGAGAGGATGACAAGCAGCTCAAGCAATCGCGCTTTAATGGCGCTTAAGTCGAAGTTGGAATAGACGTAAATATGCGCGAGCATTTCGTTGAGCATATCGAGCGCCGACGCCTTCTCGCCCCGCAAAACGGCAAGGCGCAGGTCTTTTTCAAAGCGCAGGAGCATATCCGCGCTCTGCTTGTCGCCGTCGGCGTAATAATCCTTGGCGATATAGATCTCCTTGAGGATTTTTTCCTGGTCGTAGAGCAGGCGCTGGAGCTTTTTATCCTCCGCGCTCGACACATAAGCCGTCACGGCCGAGAGGATTTCCGCCATATCCTGCACTTTCGACGTCGGGAACACCTTCAGCTCCGACACGGCGCTTTCCATCTCCGGAACGGGAAGGTCCGCGAGGACGTCCTGCAGGTCGCCCATGACGAAAGGCCCGAGAACGAGGCCGCCGACGAGGTTGCCCGTGTCGCCGGAAATGGAGGAGGCGATAAACGTCAGACCCATCGGGCAGTAGTAAATGTACCGCCCGTTCCACCTGTGCGCTTCGTGGCACCCGTAGAGATGGGTGGAGAGCTCGTCGTTCTTATAGACGCAACGGGCGCAGAAGTTCTCATCTTCCGGCTGCGGCGTCAAGCTGGCCGCGCCGCTTTCAGGCATATCGACGAGCTTGCAACCGACGTCCAAAAGATGAGTAAAGTGCTTTTGAAATTTCACGCATTTTTCTCTTAAATCCTGCGCCAACATGCTATCCTCCCATACTCTCTTTTTTAGACGAAAGTCTACATAAAATTATATCATACTCTCATTCATAAAATCAATCGGAACTGTAAGCGCGCACTCGAAAGCCGGCGGACAGAATTGTCCGCCGGCTGTGATTATTAGTTGAGGAAGTCCTTGAGCTTTTTGCTCCGGCTCGGATGGCGCAGCTTGCGGAGCGCCTTGGCCTCGATCTGGCGAATGCGCTCGCGCGTAACGTTAAACTCCTTCCCCACTTCCTCGAGCGTTCTCGTGCGGCCGTCCTCGATGCCGAACCGCAGGCGCAATACCTTTTCCTCGCGCGGCGTGAGGGTGCTGAGCACTTCCGAGAGCTGTTCCTTAAGGAGCGTGAAGGACGCCGCCTCGGAGGGCTCGGACGCGTCCTCGTCCGGAATGAAGTCGCCGAGGTGGCTGTCTTCCTCCTCGCCGATGGGCGTCTCAAGGGAGACGGGCTCCTGCGCGATTTTCAGGATTTCACGCACCTTTTCAACCGGCAGCCCCATTTCCTCGGCGATTTCCTCGGGCGACGGGTCGTGGCCGAGCTCCTGCAGGAGCTGGCGCGAGATGCGCATGACCTTGTTAATCGTCTCCACCATGTGCACCGGGATGCGGATGGTGCGCGCCTGATCGGCGATGGCGCGCGTGATGGCCTGGCGGATCCACCACGTCGCGTAGGTCGAGAACTTGTAGCCCTTCGTGTAGTCAAACTTCTCAACCGCCTTAATCAGGCCGAGGTTGCCCTCCTGAATGAGGTCGAGGAAGAGCATGCCGCGCCCGACATAGCGCTTGGCGATGCTGACGACAAGGCGGAGGTTGGCTTCCGCCATTCTCTTCTTCGCTTCCTTGTCGCCCTGCGCCATGCGCTTGGCCAGCTCGATTTCCTCTTCCGGCGTTAAAAGCGGCACTTTGCCGATTTCCTTGAGGTACATGCGGACGGGATCGTCCACGCTGAAGCTGTCGGCAAGCGCGTCGGGGTCGACGATTTCGTCTTCGCTGAGGCTCTCAATCTCCTGCAGCTCTTCAATATCGGGCGTGATCTCGTCAACGGGCAGGAAGGCGACGTCGTCGCCGTCGGTGATGTCGATGTTTAAGTTTTCAAGCGTGTCGTAAAACTTGTCGATTTGCTCCTGCTCGAGATGCAGATCCTCGAGGACGTCCAGCAGCTCTTTTGAACTCAAGCGACCCCTCTTCTTCCCTTCTTCAATCAGTGCAGCAAGGCGCTCTTGTTCGAGCTGCTCCCTCGCCTTTTCCTGCGCCTGCTTGTGGCCCTTCTCTTTTGCGGCGGCTCCACCATCGGCACCTTTCTTTTTACGTTCCATGTTCATATCCTCCACAACCTGATTTATCTCTGACGATTCTCAGAAGCGCCGCTTCCGGGTCTTCCGTCGCCTGTGCGGCCGCTTTCGCGGCCCGAATCTTTTTTATGTAATCCCGCATCGCCGCCTCGGCGTTCGACAGCGACTCGGGCTTGGAGATAAACTTCGTAAAATGCGCGGCTTCCGCCCCGTCGAGCGCGTTCGCGATGAGCGGCGGCGATATCTCCATGTTCTCCTCATACCGCAGCTTTATCATGTCATAAATGCGCCGTAAATAATCGGAGGTAAACTCACTTTCAGAAAAATCATATTCCTCCAGAACCTTAAATAGCTCACAATCAAGTACCAACAGACGAATAACCCCCTCTTCCGCAAGCGCCGATATTTCATTGGTGTACCGGATTTCACGGCTTTTCGGCTGAACGGCGGCGCGCACGTTGCGCTCCCGCGCCTCCTGCCGCCGCGCGTTCGCTTTCGCCCGCGCGCGTAAGGCTTTTTTCACCTCGGTCAAGACGGCGTCCGCCGACACGCCGGATATCTCCGCGACGCGCTTTGCGTAGATCTCCCTCTCGACGGCGTTGGAAACGCGCGAGAGCATCTCCGTCGCCTCCTTGAGGAAGGCAAGCCGCCCCTCGTCCGTCTCCAGCGTGTGCTGCGCAAGCAGCGTCGTTATGCGGTACTCGACGTGGTTTTCCACGCTGTCGAGCAGGTTCGCGAACGCGTCGCGCCCGAATTTGTCGATGAACTCGTCCGGGTCCTTCGCGCCCTTGAGGCGCAGGACGCGCACGCGCAGGTCGCTGTTTTCCATGAGCGACAGCGCGCGCTCGGCGGCCTTGACCCCCGCAGCGTCGTTGTCGTACGCGATGACGACGTTTTTTGTATAGCGCTTGAGGAGCTGGACCTGCTCCTCCGTCAGCGCCGTGCCGAGGGACGCCACCGCGCCGTCAAACCCGGCCTGATGGAGCTTGACGACGTCGATGTTGCCCTCGACGAGCAAAATCGTCCCCGACTTCGTCTTTTTGGCGAGGTTGAGGCCGAAAAGCTGCATGCTCTTTTTGAACACGGGCGTGTCGGGCGAGTTTAGGTATTTCGGCTCCCCGTCCCCCAAAAGGCGGCCGGAAAAGCCCACGACGTTCCCGCGCACGTCGATGACGGGAAACATGAGGCGGCCGCGGAACGTGTCGTAAAATCCGCCGCTCGCCCTGCCGCTGCGCCTTACGAGCCCCGCCTCAAACAAGTCGCGGGCGGTGTAGCCGCTTTTGATCATCGCGTCGCACAGCGCCGACCAGCTGTCCGGCGCGTAGCCGAGCCCGAACCGCGTGGTAACCTCCGGCGAGATGCCGCGCCGGGCGAGGTATTCCCGCGCGGCCGCCCCGTCCGGCGATTTGAGCGCCTCGTAAAAAAAGCGCGCCGCATCGCGGTTTAAGTTCAAAAGCCGCGCGCGCCTTGAGCGCACTTCCGGAGAGACGGCCTCGTCCGGAACGGTCATTCCCACGCGCCGCGCAAGAAAGTGGACGGCGTCCGCGAAGGTGAGGTTTTCAATTTCCATGATGAAGTTGATCACGCCGCCCCCCGCCCCGCACCCGAAGCAGTGGTAAATCTGCCGCTCGGTGTTCACTGAAAAGGACGGCGTCTTTTCGCTGTGAAACGGGCACAGCCCGAACAGGTTGTTGCCGCTTTTTTTGACGAGGCGGACGTATTGGCTGACGACGTCAACGATGTCGTTGCGCCGGATAAGCTCATCGAGGAACAGCCCGGAAAAGGCCATAGAACCTCCCTATCCCCGGTATAGGCATAGCGGCGCACGTCCCAAAAACGAAAATTGACGTATTACCGCTATTTATACCATCCCTAAACGAATTTATACATTATGCATCAAAATTATAAGCGTTTACAGTCAATTACGACAAATTTTCCGTGCGTTTTCGCGCCCAAAGCTACTTGATCTGCCACGCCGCGGGGACAAACAGCTCGTTGTAGACGGACACGGCGTATTTGTCCGTCATGCCCGAGACGTAGTCGGCCACGGCGCGCGGCAGCCCGTCCTCCTCCGCCAGCGCGCGGTACTCCGGCGGGAGCTTGTCCGGGTTTTTCATGTAGTGCTCGAAGATGCCGCTGATAAGGCCGAGAACCTTTTTCTCCTCGCTTTTCGCGCGCATGTTGGTGTAGACGTTGTCGAACATGTACGCGCGGAAGCTCGAGAAGGCGAAATTCATGCCCGGGCTCATTTCGATGGTATCGGAATCCCGGCTGGTTTCAATGATGTCGGTTATAATCGTGTTGATGCGGCTTGAATTCGTCTCGCCGAAGGCGCAGATGATCTCGTCCGGGATGTCCTTTTCCGTGATAATCCCGGCGCGCAGCGCGTCGTCCAGGTCGTGGTTTATGTACGCGACGCGGTCGGCCAGGTGCACGACCTGCGCCTCAAGAGTGAGCCGCTCGCGGCCGGAGGAGTGGTTCCGGATGCCGTCCCGGACTTCGTACGTTAAGTTCAGGCCGCGCCCGTCCCGTTCGATTTTGTCCACGACGCGCAGGCTCTGCTCGCTGTGTGAAAAGCCGCCGGAATCGGCGAGAATCTCGTTGAGCGCGCGCTCTCCGGCGTGGCCGAACGGCGTGTGCCCCAGATCGTGGCCCATCGCGATGGCTTCCGTGAGGTCCTCGTTGAGCTCCAGCGCGCGCGAAATCGTGCGCGCGATGCGGGCGACCTCGAGCGTGTGCGTCAGGCGCGTGCGGTAATGGTCTCCCTCAGGCTGGAGGAAAACTTGCGTTTTGTGGATAAGACGGCGAAACGCTTTACTATGTATGATGCGGTCGATATCCCGCTGGAAGCATGTCCGTATCGGGCACGGTTCTTCCTCGTAAACGCGGCCGCGGGAGAGCCTTGACTTAAACCCGCGCGGCGCGATGATCTCTTCCAGCGCCTCGCGTTTCTCTCGAATCGTCAACGGAATCCTCCTTATAGGCGGGACAGCCCGTTTACTTTCCTTCTTCCATACATCTATTACGCGGCAAACGGGCAAAATCCTTTTTTAAAATGACACTTTCGGCCGATTTCGTTTGTTTACACAAGAAAACCGGCCGCAAGTCCCTGTTTTTTGATAAAAAGGCAAATCAGTAGCTCCGAAACCGCGCCGGTTTGGGCCGCATTTTGATTCCCGAGACGATTCCCATCGCCGAAAACACCGTGACGATGGACGAGCCGCCGTAGCTGAAAAACGGGAGCGTGAGCCCGATAACGGGCGTGAGCCCCAGGCACATGCCGATGTTCTCCAGCATCTGGAACGTGAGCATCGCCGCAAAGCCGGTGCAGACAAGCATGCCGAGCGTGCTGTTCGACTTGATGCCGACGTACACGACGCGGATGATAATCAGAAGAAGGAGCAGGATTACGAGGAAGCACCCGGCAAAGCCGAGCTCCTCTCCCGCCACGGAGAAAATAAAGTCGGTGTGCTGGCGCGGCACGGCGCCCGACTGCGTCATGACGCCGTTGTAAAGCCCCTGCCCGAAAAACCGCCCGCCGGAAATGGCCTGCTTGCTCTGGTTGGCCTGCCACATGACGGACAGCCCCGTCGGGTCGACGCTCGGGTCGTACGGCGCGAGGATGCGCGCCTTCTGCCCTTCGGAGAGGAAAAACTCCCACGCGACCGGCATCATGGCAAGCGTTAAAACCACGCCGAGGGCAATCCATTTTAAGTCAAGCCCGCCGATAAACAGCATGACGATAAAAATGAACAGGTACACGAGCGCGGAGCCGAGGTCCTGCGAGGAGATAATAATGAACGCAAAGAGGAAGCCGAACGCGGCGACAATCTTAAGCAGCGTGAGCGGCGCGTTGAGCGTGCGCCTCTCGCGCGCCGTCGTAATCATCTTGCCCATGATGATGGTATACGGGATTTTCACGATTTCGGACGGCTGGATGCCGATGGAGCCGAACCGGAGCCAGGCGCGGTTGCCCGTATTGCCGGAGACGCCCCAGATAAAGAGCGTGGAAATCAGCAGGACGCTCAGGACGTAGAGAATCTTCGATTTGTCGGCAATCATATCGAGGTCGATCAGCGAGAATAGGACGTAGAGGATGACGCCCAGAATCAGCGCGGCCGTCTGAATCGTCACGTGGTTGGTATGCCCCTCATACCGCGTGGCGCTGTCGATGAGGATGATGCCGAACACGGTGCTCACGACGCAAAGGACAAGCAAGAGCATGTCCGACTCGAGAAGGTATTTGCCGACGGTGTCGATGACTTTCTTCAAATGCCTGCCCTCCTTATGAGCTTCCTCATTGGGTCATTTTATCATTTCCGGAGCTCTTCGTCCATTTAATTTTTTCTTTAATAATCTGGGAGAGTGTGGTATACTATCAAACGGCAAATTTCGCAAGACACGAAAACAGGTATCAAGATGACGATTTTTTCTCATTCTGAAAAAGAAACTGAGGAGGCTGGCCGCCGCCTCGCCGAGCGCCTCGGGCCCGGCGCTGTCGTCGCCCTTTGCGGCGACCTGGGCGCGGGCAAAACCGCCTTCGTGCGCGGCATGGCCGAAGGCCTCGGCATCCGCGCGCGCGTGTCCAGCCCGACGTTTACCATCGTCAACGAGTACCCCGGCAGGGTGCCGCTGTTTCATTTCGATATGTACCGCCTTTCCGGCGAGGACGAGCTGTACGAGATCGGGTGGGACGAATATCTCGAGCGCGGCGGCGTCATCGCCGTGGAGTGGAGCGAAATCGTCCCGAACGCGTTTCCCGAAAACACGGTGCGCGTGACCATCGCGCGCACGGACGACGGGGGCCGCCGTATCGACATTGAGATGCCGGAGGCGCTGAAATGAAGATCCTCGCCTTGGAATCGTCCGCCAAAGCGGCCTCTGTCGCGCTGTGCGACGACGGGTTTCTCCTCGCGCAGTCGTATCAGAACACGGGCCTGACGCACAGCGCGACGCTGATGAAAATGGCGGAAAACCTCCTGAAAAACACGAACACGAAGATTACCGACCTTAGCCTCATCGCCGTCGCCGCCGGGCCCGGGTCGTTTACGGGCGTGCGCATCGGCGTCGCCGCCGCCATCGGCCTGGCGTGGGGCGCCGATCTGGAGATTTGCGGCGTGTCGACGCTGGAGGCGATGGCGCATCACGTCGTCGAGGAAAACGTGCTCATCTGCCCCGTCATGGACGCGCGGCGAAGCCAGGTCTACAACGCGCTGTTTGTGCGCGAGAGCGGCGCAATCAGGCGCCTGTGCGAGGACAGGGCGCTCTCCGTCGCGGAGCTGATGGAGGACGTAAAGTCCCGCGGCGTAAACTGCGTGCTCGTTGGGGACGGCGCGCGCCTGTGCTATGACGCTTTCACGAAGGCCGGCGTTCCCTGCTCCCTCCCCCACCCCGTGCTGCTATTCCAGTCGGCGTGGGGCGTGGCGCAGGCGGCGCTTTACGGGCGGAAAGTAAGCCCCCTGGAGCTCAGGCCGAGCTACCTGCGCCTGTCGCAGGCCGAGCGCGAGCGCCTCGAGCGCCTTGCGTCGGAACAGGATGAATCCGTATAATCTCTTCCGGCTTCCGGAAACAAAATACATGAAGAATGGATGATAGTATGGGTACTGTACATGTTCTGGACCACCCTCTGCTGCAGCACAAGCTGTCTATCCTGCGCGACAAGAATACGTCCGTTAAGGAATTCCGCGAGCTTGTCTCCGAAATCTGCACGCTGATGTGTTACGAAGCCACGCGCGACCTGCCGGTCGAGGTCGTGGAAATCGAGACGCCCGTCGCGCCGGCGAAGGTTAAGAAGATTGCCGGGAAGAAGCTCGCCGTCGTGCCGATTCTGCGCGCCGGCATGGGCATGGTGGACGGGTTTTTGACGCTCGTCCCCTCGGCGAAGGTCGGCCATATCGGCCTGTACCGCGACCCGGACACGCTCGAGCCCGTCGAGTACTACTGCAAGCTCCCGAAGGACATCTCCGAGCGCGAGGTCTACATCGTCGACCCCATGCTCGCCACGGGCGGCAGCGCGACGGCGGCCGTTCAGTTTATCAAGAACTACGGCTGCAAGCAGATTAAGCTCCTGTGCATCATCGCCGCGCCCGAGGGCTTAGAGCGCGTGCAGAAAGACCACCCCGACATCGACATTTTCGTTGCCGCAGTGGACGAGTGCCTCAACGACCACGGCTATATCGTCCCCGGCCTCGGCGACGCCGGCGACCGCATCTTCGGCACGAAGTAAGGCGCCAATAGATTGTGCACGGTTTTTCCGCGATTCAGTCCTGAAATGCAGCGCCTCCGAACAAACGGTTCGGAGGCGTTTTTGTTTTTTATGCGGCCTTCCCCGCCCGGCTGAAAAAGAAAAAGAGCTGAAATCCTCATCAGCCCTTCCATAACGCGCAGCGATAAACCGGCCGTAAGCCCTTAACTAAATCTGTGAGATTTATGAATATAAAGATTGCCGTCAATGCGCAAGGCAAGCTGCAAATTTGTCCAGGCGCGCCTTCAAAGAGCGCCTCGTTGGTCATCAGTTCCCTTTCAGTGACTCCGGAAATAATGCTCCACCAGATATCGTAGCCGATGACCATCCCCAGAAGGCCTGCGCCAATTGCGACGAGCCAGTAAGCGTTTGATAAAACGGTAAGCGGCAGGATAATCGCGGCGGCCGCAAGAATTAAGAAAAATGTTCTCAGGCGATGGCCATATATAAAGAATAAAAAAGACGCGATGCTAAGCAACAGAAACCATTTCGAGATGGAAAAATAGCTGCAGGCGATATAGATCGCAATCAGTGAAAACATATCTCACCGCCCTTTCGCCTTGTCCAACCACTTTCCAATAGTCCAATAGTAGCATTTCCGCCCCAGCCTTGTCCAGTACGGGGAAGACCGCGGAATACATTCATGCATGACTCAGTTTATAAATGCAGTCAATCTCCGGGAACCGTCTGTGATTGGATTCCTGCCCAAACCGCCCGCATCCAGTTCATCTCGCTCCTGCCACCATCCTGTAGCCTACAGCAGCATAATAAAAAACCTGTAGTCCTTGAAACTACAGGTTGCCCGTTGAACCCCTGGTCAACACAGTGAAAAAGTCGCTGTATACCGGAAACATGGGTGACGGTAAAATATTCATTTAGACGTGGAAAACGTCATAAAAATAAGAACCGGCGAAGAAGGCTACGACGCCCTGCAGGACGAAGAATAAACCAGTAAATCAGGGGGCGGTTCTTCTGGTTTCCCACGGTTTCCCTCCTACTCGGGGATGGTTCTGGAAGACCGCAAGAACTATCCCCTTGTTTTCGCCCCCTGTCTCCGAACCAACCCCTTGAGTTGAAGGCTAGATCTCCCCTTGGCTTTGCCCAGGAAAACCGCATGCCTCTGGGTTGTGGGCTTAGAGACCATCTCTGGTTTGCATGGGCTTAAAGACCACCAGAACCGTCCCTCCGGTTTACTTGAATATTACCATATTAATATTATAATTAGACTATGAAAACACAACCAAACGATAACGGTGGGACACGTAAAAACAAAAAGCGGTTGGAAATATTATGGAAAGCATACATAATGGCGTTTTGATGTTGCCCCGTTCTTATTTTGAAAAAGAAGAATTGCTTGCCAGGGTCATCGAATGTTTCCCATACCCAATTGAAGTCTACGCTCCGGATGGAACAACGGTGCTGGTTAACAGGGCAATGCTGAATGAATACCATGTTTCAGACCCGGATGAGATTGTGGGGAAATACAACCTGTTCAAAGACCCTTCCATAATTGCATCAGGACAGATGAATGCGGTAAAGAAAGCTTTCCAGGGCGAAACCGTTTTCTTCCCGGATGTTAAGGTGCCTCTGGAGGAAATCGCAGAAAGGTACGGCATACGAGATCTGGACGTTGAAGCCGTATACCAGGACATCACCCTTTTCCGGATGATAAGCAAAAGTGGCTTATGTTGTAGCGTTGTTGATTAACAGAAGAGTTTACCGCGGCAGGAATGAAATAGAAAAGGCAAAGGAATACATTGAAAACTTCTGGAAAGATCCCTATGACGCCGAAAAAACGGCTAAAGCCGCATGCCTCAGCAAATCCCATTTTGCAAAGTTGTTCAAAAAATGCACAGGAGTTACACCACGGGAATATCATTTGAATTACAGAATTGAAAAACTGAAGGAGATGCTGAGAGATACCAACCTGACCGTCGCACAAGCCTTTGCTGCCTGCAATATGGAGTATAACGGCCATTCGGCAAGAGTGTTCAAAGAAAAAACCGGTTTCCCCTTCCAATTATCGCAAGATGTTCTCACAGAAATGAGGGGTGATTTATGGTGTCTTTCATTGAGAATATGCAAAACGGAAAGGATGAATCAGTCCGGTCATTATCCAATAAGCAGGAACTGCTTGCCAAAGTGGTGGAGCTATTCCCCTACCCAATTCAGATTTTTACCCTTGACGGCACAGCAAAGATGATCAACAAAGCTGCCGTGGAAATGATAGGAATCAAAAATATCGAATCTCACGTAGGCAAATACAATGTTTTTGAGGATCCCGTTGTACAGAAATTGGGCGTGGCAGACCAGGTCCGACAGGTTCTGAAAGGCAAAACCGTATTTATTACCGATTTTAATGCTCCCTACCAGGAATTGATGCGCCACTATAACCTGTTGGACAGGGATATACAAACCATCAGTGCGGACATCACATGCTTTCCGCTGATGACAGACGGTGTGATTGAGTATTTTGCCGCCGTTTTTTTCTTTAAAAAAATATATCGCGGGAAAGAGGAAGTGGAACTTGGCCGGCGTTACATTGAAGCCCACAGGAAGGAACCTTATAATGCCGATAAAACGGCAAAAGCAGCATGTCTCAGTAAATCCCACTTCACAAAACTGTTTAAGAAGCATACCGGCGTAACTCCGCGGGAGTATTACTTGAATTATAAAATAAGCAAATTAAAGGAAAAACTTCTGGATACCAATCTGTCTGTTTCCCAGGCCTTTGCCGCCTGTAACATGGATTATAACGGCTATTACGCGAGAATCTTCAGGGAAAAAACCGGCATCTCCCCCTCCGATTACCGGAAATTGCACGGTCAAAAACTATAAAATGATGATTTCTCTATGCTATCGTGGAAAACGACGAGCCTACCGCCGGCTCATCCTCTGCCCCCCGGAATCTGACTGCGGTTTCCGGTGACGGACAGGTAACGCTGATCTGGGATCCTCCCCAAAGCGATGGAGGTCACACAATCACCCATTACGAAGTATCCTGTGACAATGGCGAGACATGGGTTAAGCTGTGTCCAACAGTACCATATAGTTATAGCCAGTTCCACACCATAAAGGAGAGCCTTCCTGAAGCACGGGAATGATTCTCCTCTCTTTTTTGATAAATGCAATCAATTATTTCCGTTCTTCCCATCAGAATTTCGCCAATGAATTGATATGGCAGCCTTGTTACCGAAATAAAAAATAACCCTGTAATCATTGGATTACAGGGTTATTTTTTGGCAGCGGGAGAAGGATTCGAACCCTCACAAACAGAGTCAGAGTCTGTCGTGCTACCCTTACACAATCCCGCTATACTCTTTTTTCTTCGCATGAGCTTTTTGCTCTCGCAGGTATAGAATATAGCATCTTAAGCGAAATATGTCAAGCAGTTTTTACTCATTATTTGATACTTTATTTGATGCTTCCCTTTTCCAGTTCCCTTGCGCGCCGTTTTTGCTCGAGCAGTGTGTTGCGCTCCCAGAACACGCCGTCGTAATAGCCCTGAATAGCGGGATTCGCTTCCGCCAGCTCGAGGCGCTTTTGCGCGAGCGCGCAGTAGGACGCTTCGCGCTCAATGCAGATAAAGCGGCGGCCAAGCTTTTTCGCCACGACGGCGGACGTGCCCACCCCGCCGAACGGGTCGAGGACGAGGTCGCCCGGATTGGAGCTGGCGAGGATGAGCTTGGCCATGAGCTTTTCAGGCTTTTGCGCCGGGTGGTCCGTGTTTTCCGGCATCGACCAGTACGGGATGGATATGTCGTCCCAGAAGTTTGAGGGGTATGTGTCGCGGAAGCGCCCGCCGTCCGTCTCCATCCAGTCCTTCGGCCGGCCGTTTTCGCGGTACGGCGCAATGACGCGCCGGCGCTGCATCACGGCGCGCACATTAAACGTGTATGTATCGGACACCGTGGCAAACCAGATGTCCTCCAGCGCGTTCTTCCAGTTTTTCAGCGCGCCGCGCCCCTTCTCCCGCTGCCACGTAATGCGGCTGCGCACCGTAAAGTACTCCCCCAGCAGGCTCCCGATGATCAGGCTTGAGACCCAGTCGCAGCAGACGTAGACGGACGCCGTCTCCTTGAGCGTCCGGCGCACGGCATCCAGCCACGCGCGCGTAAAATCGGCGTAGTCGGACGCGCCCATCTTGCGGAACACGCGCGTGCCGTACGTCTTGCTGAGGTTGTACGGCGGGTCGACGATGAGCAGGTCGACGCAGCGCTCCGGAAGGCGCCCGAGCGCTTCAAACGCGTCCCCGAAGATAATACGGTTTTCCGGCAAGCCGTCAATTTCACAGGGCTTTATGCACTGCTCAAGGCAGCACGCCTCTTCCTCCCGGGTCAGCCGAAGCGTCCTGTTTCGCGGCGCTCTCTGTTTATCTCTTTCCATCTTCCGCTCCTTATGGCAAGCGTTTTGCCGTGTCTATCCTACCACAAAGCGCGCCGGCGCACAACGCCGCGCCGTTGACACGGCGAAACTTTACTCTATAATGAGAAGGGTAAGAAAAACACAAAGGAGCCGCGTTATGATCACGATAGACGAGATGCAGGCGATGCTCGACGAGCTCGTCGAGGAGATACCGGAAGAGCTGCTCAGTGACCTCAACGGCGGCATCGTCCTGCTCGACGAGGCGAAGCTGCACGTAAAAAGCGTGGACGACGATTTTTTCGTCCTCGGCGAGTACAACGCCGGCGGCCCGCTGGGGCGCTACATCACCCTGTACTACGGCTCCTTCATGCAGGTGTACGGCCACGAAAACCGCGCGCGCATCAAGCGCCGACTCCGCAAGACGCTGCGCCACGAGCTGCGGCACCACATCGAGTCCCTCGCCGGCGTGCGCGACCTGGAAGAGGAAGACGCCGTATACATCGCGCGCTATCTGGAGAGAAAACAGGAAAAATTAGAGCAGGAGTATGACATTGACGAGAGATGATTTTCGCACGCGCCGGCCGAACGTCATCGGCGCAGAGAGATACAAGAGATTTGCCGTTTTTGTGCCCATCGTGGACTCCGGCGGCGCGCCCGCCCTTCTCTTTGAAAAACGCGCCGAATCGCTGCGGCAGCAGCCCGGCGAAATCTGTTTCCCGGGCGGGCGCATCGAGGCGTCGGAGAGCCCCGAAGCGTGCGCCGTGCGCGAGACGAAGGAGGAGCTTTTAGTCCCCGACGAAAGCATTGAGATATACGGCCCCGGGGACCTTTTCGTCTCCCCCTTCAACTTTGTCATCCACCCGTATATCGGGCGCCTTAACGGCTACGACGGGCGCTTTAACCCCGACGAGGTGTCTGAGACTTTTTCCGTCCCCCTCGACTATTTCAGGACGCACGAGCCGGAGAAGTTTTACTGCCCCGTCATCACCACGCCGAAGGGCGATTTCCCCTTCGCGCGCATCCCCGGCGGCAGGCACTATAAATGGCACGTCGGCTCGCAGGAAGTCCTGTTTTACCATTACGACGATGAGCACCTGATCTGGGGTATCACGGCGCAGATTGCCCGCTCTGCCGTGCGGCTCATCGATATATACCGCCTCGCTTAATCTCCAGCATGCAGCAGCTTGTGTTGAATGAGATTTTCAAATAAGCTAAGAAAACAGCTCGGAGGCAAATCCTCCGAGCTGTTTTTTTAGTCCCTTTTCATTTCTTCAGCGCCGCTTCCCATTCCTCTTCTTTAAATCCCACTAAAACGAAATCGTCCGAGACGAGGATGGGGCGCTTGACGAGCATCCCGTCCGTGGCAAGCAGGTCAAACTGCTCGTCGTCCGTCATGTCCTTGAGCTTCTCTTTGATGCCATGCTCCCGGTACGGGATGCCGCTCGTGTTCCAAAAGCGCTTGAGGGGCAGGCCGCTTTTAAAGTGCCAGGCGCGCAGCTCCTCGGCCGTGGGGTTGTCCTTTTTAATGTCGCGCTCTGTAAATGCGATGCCGCGCTCAATGAGCCACTGCCGCGCCTTGCGGCAGGTGGTGCACCGCGGGTAACAGACAAACAGCACGGGGCAGGCCTCCTTCCCTACTTTAGACCTTCAGCTCAAAGTCGACTTCAATCCCGAAATGGTCGCGCAGCGCTCGGCGAAGCTCCTCCTGCGTTGAAAGGGTCGTTTCTGTCGTCGTGCCGTTTTTATGTACGCGCATGACGTTGTTCATGATGGTAATGGCGCCGTCTTCCGTCGTGATGTTCACCATGCGCACCATCCTAAAGCCGGACATCTTGCTCTTGGCCTGGTACTCGTTGAGGGCGAGGAAATCAATCGGGTCGACGGGCGCTTCCGAAAACTGCAAAAGGCGCTCGTTTCCGCTGCCCGTCGCGCGGCAGAGCACCGTGTCGCCGCCGGACTTGTCGAAGAAGAAGCGCTGCCCGTCCGACAGCTGCTCGGCGGGATTGTCAAGCTCCAGCGCACGGTGCGGGGCGGGGCCGCCGAAGCCGACGTCAGCGAAGTACCGCACGCCATCGATGGTGACGATGGTGGCGCGGTGGGACAGGGGCGACACCCGCCGCATGGACGCCCTGACGACGCGGACGGCGATGGGATAGCAGTCAAAGCCGATATCTTTGAGCAGCGCGTAAAACAGGGCGTTGAGCTCAAAGCAGTATCCGCCGCGGCGGCGCGTGACGATTTTATCGAAGAGCGACGCCGTGTCAAGCGGGATATCCGCCCCGGCGTCGTACACGTCGAGGTTTTCAAAGGGGACATGCGTCAGGTGCGCGCGGATGAGGGCGTTGAGCGTCTCGAGGTCCGGGCTGACCGCGCCCTCGTAGCCGATGCGCTTTAAGTAGGCCTCGCGGTCGGGCAGCGGCGCGTAGATGGGTTCAAAATCGAACATGACAGTCCTCCAATATCTCTTCTTTTTATAGCACGCTTTCCCCCTTCGCCCCTTTTCGGCGCGGCAAAGGTTGAAAGTCGTCGCCTCCGGCAGTATAATCTATTTATACCACAAAGACCAGTCGTTTTGGGGAGGTAAAACATGCTGTTTAACCGCCGTATCGCGCCGTCCTGCGCCTACTGCCGCCACGGGAGCGCCATCGGAAACGGCGAAATCGCGTGCGTCAAGCGCGGCATCATGCTCGAGGGCGGATGGTGCAGAAAATTCGCCTACGACCCGCTCAAGCGCGAGCCGGAACGCTACGCGCCTCCCCCGCCCATCCTGCTTCCCGACAAGGAAGAGGAGACGTTCGTTCTTTAATCCAGACTACATAACCGGCCCGTCACGCCGCCGTGCTCTAAATCGAGTACGGCGTATTTTTTATGCGCGGCGCTGCCGGGGTTGACGACGAGCAGCCCGTCCGTATCCAGCAAAAGCGGCCGGTGCGTGTGCCCGAAGGCGAGCACGCGCGCGCCGCTGAAGTGCGCGGCGTTGAGCACGGCGTCAAGCCCCATCTTCACGCGGTAGCGGTGCCCGTGTGTGATGAAGAAGCGCACGCCTTCGATTTCAAACACGGCGTTTTCCGGCTCCTTGGCGAACATGTCGCCGTTTCCCCTGACGCTTTTGAGGGCGAGGCGGGGAAAGGCGCAAAGCACTTCGGCGCAGTCGGACGTATAATCTCCCAAGTGCAAAACGAGGTCCGGCGCGTTTTCCTGTATCGCGTCGAGCATGGGCTGGACGGCGCCGTGAGAATCGGAAAAAACGAGGATTTTCATTCATCGGCTCCTTCGCTGTCCATTCACCACATTCAAAGTCGGGAATATACTGATTTAGGACCGAACCCGCCGGCGAAAAGCCGATGGGGTCACGCTCTTTGAAAGGATGGTCTCATGGACAAAAACTTTGAAAAGATGGCGCAGGAACTGCTCAATTCCCCCGCCGCTTCCAAATTGTCCGGTAAAAAAAGCGAGCTTGAGAAGCTGATGCGCTCGCCGGAAGGCAAAACGATACAGAATATGCTCAGCGGCCAGGAACAGCACATCATGCAGGCCGTCAGCCGCGGCGATATGGATGTGATCAAAAGCACCGTCTCAAAAATTCTCCAGACACAGGAAGGCGCAAAGCTGGCCGAACAGATCATGAAAATGATGCAGAAATGACGTACTTAGCTCAAACGCTGGGAGGTGCTCTATGAGCGAGCTAGAAGAAAGACTCAACCAGATTCTTTCGTCGCCGGAGGATATGGAACGCATCATCGGAATCGCCCGCACACTCGCCGCGTCAACCGGCGCCGGCACGGATTCGAGGCAGAGCACGCAGTCACCTTCCGGCAGCTCCACGCCCTCCGGCGGCCCGGATCTGTCGTCGCTGACGGCGATGATCGGCAATATCGACCCGAATATGTTCCGGCTGCTCAACCGCGTCGTCACCGAAATGAGTGCGGGAGGGAACGACAAGGCGGCGCTGTTTAACTCCATCAAACCGTACTTAAGGGAAGACAGGCGCGATAAGATTGACAAGGCCGTCAGCGTCGCGAAGATCGCGAAACTCGCGCGCGCGGCCCTCGCGGAACTGACAGAAGGAGGCCTGTGATGTACAACCGCTATATCGGAAACACAGGCCGCGTCATCCGCGTGGAGGAGGCGCCGCCCCCTCCCCCGCGCGGCGGCATCCACCACCGGCCGCCGCCTCCACCGCCTCCGCCGGAAGAGCCTCCGCCGCCTCCCCCGCCAAGTGCGGCGCACGCGCCGCCGAAACCGGGCGGCGCCTGGCAGAGCAGCGGGTTTAAATCGTTTCCCAGCGCCTTCACCTCGCCGCGAAGCGGCGGGGCGCTGTCCGGCCTGCTGAAAAACTTTTCAGGCGGCCTCAGGGACGGCCCCAGCTTCCTCAAGGGGCTGCTGGGCAATCTCCCCTTCGGGCTTGACCTCGGCGATATCCTGCTCCTCCTCCTGCTCCTGTTCTTCTACATAGAAAGCGGAGACGAGGAATTCCTCATCATCCTCGCCTTCCTCGTCTTCAGCATCGTAAAAGAAGGAAAGTGATTCTTCCCGCTTGCCAAAGCGGGAAGAATCGCTCTGTCAGCGTATCGCGGCGGGATTTGTCCCGTCCGGCAGCGCAAACACGCTTTCGTCCGGAGCGGACAAGCTCAGGTCGGACGACGTCATCGTATACACAAGGCGCTCGCCGTCATACTGCTCGGCCTCGACGAGCAGGCCGCTCGTGGCGGAGACGTAGCAGCGCGTTTTGTACCCCAGCTCGCCGAGCGTGTATTCGACGAAAATGCACAGCTCGCCGTTGTGGCGGACCGTGCCGGCGTCTTGTATGGCGTCTTCGTCGAGGGCGACGATGTCCTCGTACGTGAGGATCATCGCGTCCTCGTCCGAGGATTTCGCGTCCGCCGTGAAATACTCCTTATCCCCTTCGTACCAGATGTAGCGGCTTTCCCCCGCCGTCAGGACGAAGCGGCGCCCGCCGGGGCCGGAGATTGAGGCATAAGACGCGTTTTCCCCGACGGCGCTTTCGATTGTATACTCCGCGAATCCGGTGCCGTAATAGAGCCTTACGTGGATGGTGCGCGCGTACGCTTTCGGCCTTTCAAGCGCGGCGACGACAGCCCGGACGTTTTCCCGCGTGACGGCGACGGCTTCCCCCTCGCCCGCGGGCTTGCCTCCGGGCGCGGGGCTGAGGACCGACTGCCTGTCCGGCAGCGCGTACCGGACGCTTAAACGATTTAAGCGCAATAAGGCCACGCCCAGCGCGAGGACAAGCACGATCAGCGCCAGCCCCGAGAACGTAATTAAGCGTAGTCTTTTTGCGCTCATAGATTATCGCTCCGAGTCCCCTTCGTCTTTTGTCTCGCCCTCATGCTTCTCTTCGCGGCGCGCTCTTCTGGCGGGAGGGGTTCCGCCCTTGAGGAGGAAAACGCCTAAGAGCCCCGCCACGAACACGGCGGCGAGGAAAATGATCGCCCGCATTTCGCCGTTTGTCGTAATCACGACGGCGGACAAGCCCAAAATCCCGCTTATGGCGTACGCGATGGCGACGGCCTGCTTTTGCGAAAAGCCCATGTCGATCAGGCGGTGGTGGAAATGGCCGCGGTCGGGACGCATGGGGTTTTTCCCCGTGAGGATGCGGCGGGTGAAGGCGAAGACCGTGTCAAACAGCGGCAGCCCCACGACGAGCAGGGGCACGACGAACGTGATAATCGCGTAAAACTTAAACAGGCCGATAATGGACGCCGTTGCGAGGACGTAGCCGAGGAGCAGCGCGCCCGTATCGCCCATGAAGATTTTCGCGGGGTTGCGGTTGTACGGCAGAAAGCCGACGCACGCGCCCGCCAGCGCCGCCATGAGGATGGCGACGGACAGGTCCGCCACGACGACGGAAATCACGAGCATCGTAAACGACGCGATGGCCGAAACGCCCGCGGCGAGACCGTCGAGCCCGTCGATGAGGTTGACGGAGTTCGTTATCGCCACAATCCAGAGAACCGAGACGGGGACGGACAGGACGCCGAAGGAGAGGTACGCGTTTTCCGCCCAGAAAATCGGGTTGGAGATAATTCTGATAACGACGCCGTGGTAGACGGCGATGAGCGCCGCCACAATCTGAACGACGAACTTGACAAGCGCCGGCAGCGGCACGATATCGTCGATGACGCCGACGATGACGACCACGACGCAGCCGAGCAGAATCCCCTGCATCTCGCGGTCAATCGTGCCGAAGAGGACGACGCTCAGGAGAAACCCGAGGAAAATCGCGAGCCCTCCCAGCCGCGGAATCGGCCTCGTATGGACGCGGCGCGCTTCGTTCGGGACGTCAATGGCGCCGACGCGCTCGGCGAAGGACTTCACCAGCGGCGTCGCCACATACGTTATCAGGAATGCCGCGGCGAGCGCGAGCCCGATTTGTATAAAAACATCGAATCGAACGTCAAATCCCATAACCTACTCCATAAAGCCGGTCTACACCCTCGTTACACGCGTTTTTTCGGTACAAACCCAACTTTCCTGTACACTTTCTCGAGGGTCTTCGCGGCCCTTTGCCTTGCGCGCTCGGCGCCCTTGGCGCAGACTTCCTCAAGATACGCCTTGTCGGCCCAGATGCGCTGAAACTCCTCCTGAAGCGGGCGGAGCAGCTCCACCGTCGCCTCGCCGACGGCTTTCTTAAACGCCCCGTACCCCTGGCCGGCAAATTCCTGTTCGATCTCCTCAAAGCTCTTGCCCGTGCAGACGGAGTAAATCTGCATGAGGTTGGAGATGCCGGGCTTGTTTTTCACGTCGTAGCGGATGACCGTCTCGGAGTCCGTGACGGCGCGCTTGAACGCCCGCATGATGTCCTCGGGCTTATCGAGCAGGCAGATGCAGCCACCCGAATCCTGCTCGGACTTTGACATCTTGCTCGTGGGGTCCTGCAGGCTCATGATGCGCGCGCCGACCTTCGGGATGTACGGCTCGGGGATCGTGAACACGTCGCCGTAGATGTTGTTAAAGCGCGTGGCGATGTCGCGCGTGAGCTCGACGTGCTGCTTCTGGTCGTCCCCGACGGGGACAAGGTCGGCCTGATAGAGCAGGATGTCCGCCGCCATGAGGACGGGGTACGTAAACAGCCCGGCGTTGATGTTGTCGGCGTTTTTCGCCGACTTGTCCTTAAACTGCGTCATGCGGGACAGCTCGCCGAACATGGTGTAGCAGTTGAGGACCCACGCCAGTTCCGCGTGCTCCGTCACGTGGCTCTGGATGAAAATCGTGTTTTTCTCCGGGTCAAGGCCGCAGGCGATGTACAGAGCGACCTGCTCGAGCGTCCTCCGGCGCAGCGCGGCCGGGTCGTGGCGGACGGTGATGGTGTGCATGTCCGCCATCATGTAGTAGCAGTTGTATGAGTCCGACAGCTCCACCCAGTTTTTGATGGCCCCGATGTAGGAGCCGAGCGTCAGGTCGCCGCTGGGCTTGATGCCGGAGAGGATGGTTTTTTTCTTTTCCGTGTCCATGAATTTCGCCTCTTTATGCTAAATTAAGCCAAGCTCCCGCGCCAGCGCCTCGAAGGCCGGCAGGGATCGCTCAATCGTCTCTTTCGCCACGCAGTAGGCGATGCGGAAATACCCGGGATAGCCGAACGACGCGCCCGGCACGACTAAAATCCGGTGTTCTTTCGCCTTGTTGGTAAACGCCTTGTCGTCCCCGCCCGGGGCCTTCACCCACATGTAAAACGCGCCCTGCGGCATGACCGGCTCGTACCCGAGATTGCGCAGCCCGTCATACAGGAGGCGGCGGTTTGCGTCGTATGCGGCGATGTTGGCCTTCTCCTCCAGGCACTTTGCCACGACAAGCTGCATGATGGACGGGGCGTTGATGAAGCCGAGAACGCGCGTGGCAACCGACGCGGCGGCCATCAGGCGCTCAAAATCGTCCGCCTCCGACGGGACGGCGAGGTAGCCGATACGCTCGCCGGGGAGAGACAGGGACTTCGACCACGAGTAGCACACGATGGTGTTCGGGTAAAACTTCGTGATGTACGGCACTTCCAGCCCGTCGTACGCGAGGTCCCTGTAAGGCTCGTCGGAGATGATGTAAATCGACGTGCCGTATTCGCGCTGCTTTTCAAACAGGACGTCCGCCATCGCGCGGATGGACTCTTCCGTATAGATAACGCCGGTCGGGTTGTTCGGAGAGTTGACAATCAGCGCCTTCGTCTTCGGCGTAATCGCGGCGCGCAGCGTCTCGGGATCGGGCTGGAAATCGCTCGCGCGCGTCGGCGCGGTGACGATGACGCCGTCGTACCCGCGGACGTAGTTGCCGTAGTCGACAAAGTACGGCGGCAGGACGATGACTTCGTCGCCCGGGTTGAGGATCACCTTGAGCGCCACGTTGATGCCGCCCGCCGCGCCGCACGTCATCACGATGTTCTGCATCGTAAACGACGTGCCGAACCGCCTGTTGAGCGACTGGGCGACAGCCTCGCGCACCGACTCGAACCCGGCGTTGGACATGTACCCGTGCACATACAGTTCGTCCTCGTTGTTCAAAATGTCGAGAAAAGCCTGCTTGATGGCCGGCGGCGGCGGGTAGTTCGGGTTTCCGATGCTGAAGTCGTAGACGTTCTCCGCCCCGTACTTTTTGGCCATGACCTTGCCCTCTTCAAACATCGCGCGGATGACGCTGCTGTTTTGCACCAAATACTCCATTCTCTTGGCAATCATGTCTCTCTCTCCTGTCGACCGGTTAGTTTTTGCTATTGTATCACAATTTTCCGTTTTTGTGCGAACAAAATGCGGCCGTTTTAGCGGTGGTATTCAAACTCAAGGCCGTAGATGGACACGGTGTCGCCGTCTGTAATCCCCCGCGCTTCGAGCTTGTCGTACACGCCGTTTTGACGGAGCATTTTGTCGAAGTAGCCGAGCGACTCCGTATCGGAGAAGTTGATGTTGCTGACAAGGCGCTCCAGCCACGGGCCTTCCACGACCCAGACCCCGTCCTCCAGCTCGATGGTCAGGTCGTCCGGGGAGAGCTTCTCCTCGGGCGGGACATACTCCGGCTCGTAGACGACGATGGGCGGCAGGTGCTGGAGCTTTGTAGCGACGGCGCGTATCATCTCGCGCACGCCTTTGTTCGTCGCCGCGGAGATCTCATAAAGCTCAAGCCCGAGCCCCTCCACGTGCGCGCGCAGGCGGTCGAGCGGCGCGCGGTCGTAAAGCAGGTCCGTCTTGTTGGCGGCGACGATCTGCGGCCGCGACGCGAGCTGCGGGTTGTACTCGGCAAGCTCCCTGTTGATCGTCTCGAAATCCTCGACCGGGTCGCGCCCTTCGCTGCCCGCCGCATCGACGACGTGGATGAGCAGGCGGCAGCGGTCGATGTGGCGCAGGAAGTCGTGGCCAAGCCCCGCGCCCTCCGAGGCGCCTTCGATAATGCCCGGGATATCCGCCACGACGAAGGACACGCCCTCCTCCACGTACACGACGCCGAGATTCGGATAGAGCGTCGTGAAATGGTAGTCGGCGATTTTCGGGTTGGCCTTCGAGATGACGGACAGCAGCGTCGATTTCCCGACGTTGGGGTACCCGATCAGGCCCACGTCGGCGAGGAGCTTGAGCTCCAGCACGACTTCCCTCTCCTCGCCAGGCAGGCCGCTTTTGGCGAAGTTCGGCGCCTGGCGCGTCGGCGTGGCGAAGCGCTTGTTGCCCCAGCCGCCCGCGCCGCCGCGCGCGAGGACGAAGCGGTCCACGCCCGTCATGTCCTTGATGATGGCGTTCGTCTCCTTGTCGCGGACGAGCGTGCCGTTCGGCACCTTGATGATGAGGGGCTCGCCGTCCCGCCCCGTGCAGTTGCGGGGGCCGCCGTCCGCGCCGTTTTCGGCGACGTATTTCGTTTTATAGCGGAAATCCATGAGGGTGGACATGTTGCGGTCCGTGACGAGGATGACGTCCCCGCCGCGCCCGCCGTCTCCCCCATCCGGCCCGCCGGCCGGCACGAATTTTTCGCGGTGGAACGAGACGCACCCGTTCCCGCCCTTGCCGGCCTTGACTTTAATGACTACTTTATCGACAAACATAAGCGACTCACCGTCTTTTAAGCGTAATCTTTTCTAAATTGTAACCGTCGCGCCGGCGGTTTTATCCCGTTCGGAAAGCGCGAAGCGGATTTTAGAGGTTAAAACCCGTTTCCGCCCGGATTGCAGTGGAGGACGGAGTACAAGACCTTCGCCATCTGCGCGCGCGTCATCCCCGATTTCGGCATGACGGCGCCGCCGGAGCCGGACACGACGCCCATCTTCACCAGCGTCGCCGTCGGCACGACGGCGTAGTCGGCGACGTCCTTCGCGTCAGAAAACGCGGCGAGATCCGTCTGGCTGCCGTCCGATTTTTGCACGTTGAACACGCTCAGCGCGCGGTAGACGAGCGTAAACGCCTGCTCGCGGGTGAGCACGCCGGTGGGCTGGAACAGCCCGCCGTCCGTCCCGCGGGCGATGCCGGCCCGCTCGGCCCACGCGATGGCGGCGGCGTAGTACGCGTCAGGCGCAACGTCCGGGAAGGAGCTCGGCCCCTCGACCTGCGGCGCGCCGGCGGCGCGGTAGAGCATGAGGACGAAATCGGCGCGGATAATTGTGTTTTCAGAGCCGAAGAGCGTCTCCGTCTGCCCTCTCACGATGCCCGCGGCATAGAGCGCGCGGATAAAGTCGCGTGCCCAGTGGCCGGCCGCGTCGTCAAAACCGGTGACCGAGACGGGAATGGTCACCTTCGCGCTGCCGGCCGAGACGGTGATACTCCCCGCAAGGCCGCTGCTTGCCGTTTCGGAGACCGACACGACGCCGCTTTCAGACACGCTCAGCCACTCCCGCGCGTCTTCCGATACGGTGTAGACGAAGTTCTCCGGCGACGCAATCACGTTTTTGCCGTAATACTTAGCCTTCGGGACGAGCGAGACGCTGTCCCCCGCCCAGAGGGCAAGGCTCTTTAAGGTGCCCACGCCGCCTTCGAGCGAGACGGAAAGCTCCGTCGGCGTTTCAATGATGAAAAACGAGCCTGTGCCCGCGGCCCCCGTCGAGGGCGAGCTAAAGGAGAGCCGGTCGGTTCCCTTTCGGGTGCCGGCTTTATATATGCCGTTTTCAACGGCGCCGTAGCCCGTTGTGGACTGCGCCGTAATATCCGCCGGCGCCGCGACGGGCTTGTACCCGCCGTCCTGCGCCGCGAAGGCAAGCGGGACCGACGCGCCCGTGAGGAGCACGGCGCCCTCGTCGAGCAGCGAGAGGTGTTTCGGGCGGCCGTCGGGCTGTTTATCCGTGACATACAGCAGGTACGAGCCGCACTTGCGCGGCGCGCCGTCCGACGGGGCGTTGACGACCTTCTGCAGCCCCGTCGACGGGACGCGGACGCTCATGACGGACGAGCCGCCGCCGTCGAGATTGATGGCGGCGACGCACCCCTGCGCCAAAAGCTCGTCGGCGAGGTCTTTGAGCGTGAGGCCTGACGAGATGGATGTGTTCCGCCCGTCCATGACGTAGGCGACGATTGTGCCGTCGGCCTTGACGCCGAAGGCCGTGCGCGGGTTTGCGGCGAGAATGGCCTTATCCCACTGACTTGAGTCCGTGATGGCGCCGTTTTCGATGAGGATATCGCCGCCGCCCGTCGCCCACCGGGCCGTGGCAAGGCGCGCGTCGCTGCAAACCGTCTCAAGCTGGACGCGGTCGCCTTTGCTGAACTTCGTCAGCTCGCCAAGCCGCGGCGAGACGAAGGACGCCGAGAGGACAAGGTACTCGTCCCCGATGGGCACATCCCCCGGCGCTTCGGTTATTTCAGTAACCTCAAGGAGCATCGTGCCATTTAGGCGGGGCGTCCCCTCGAGGATTTTAAAGCGCACGAATCTGCCGCCCGCCGGCGTGCGCGTGGAGACGGTGGAAAAAGCGGAGCTGAACAGGTACAGCCCGCCCGTGTCGGTGCGGTATTTGTTAAAGTGGTCGACCGTCACGCTCTGCCCGGCAAGAGTGGGGTTTTCCCCGCCGCCGAGGTTCGTGAGCGTCATGGTCACCGCGGGAGAGCGCGATATATGTATATCCCCGTTATCTAAAACAGCGACGGCGTTGCGGCCCGACGGGCTTGACTTGTAGACCCCGTCTTCAACGACGAGCCCGAGCGGGACGCCGTTTTGCATCGAATAGAAATCGGCGTTGACGGCCGCGAGGACGTTGTACCCCCTGCTCTCCGCGTACGCGATGATCTGGTCGACGGTCAGCCGCCCGTAAATCGTGTCCCCGCCGAGGAAGATGGGGCGCGCGTCACCTTCCCCGAGGATTTTCAGCGTGTGGCTCTCCTGCCGCCCCATGGCGGACGAGTATGAAATTGTGTGGACGTATTCGAGATTGTCCGCGATTTTCCGGCTGTTTTTGTATACGGCTGGGCCGGCTCCCACGGCGCCGGCCGGAAGAATCAGCGCGCCGGCGAGAAGAACAGAGCACGCCGCGCGCGCCGCGCCTTTCAAAAAGGACCAGGCGCTTTTCGCCCGTCCTCTCATCTTTTGTCTCATTCTATGTACCTCATTTTTCACGAATAGGGTATAAATGCATTATAGTCAAATTCCCGACGGTTTTCAACACTGCAATATCTTAAAGCGCGCCGAAGTCCCCTCCCCCGTGGTAAAATTTGTTGAAATGATGGCATAATTAGAGTAAAATACGTTGAACGCGGCTATCCGCTTTAACCTTAATTGACGCATGGCGGCTTATCTTCGTTCCGCCGCCGCCGTGTTTTTGGAACTTCCGCCAGAAATTAACCGTCTAAACCGGGCAGGTTCTTGGATAAAGGAGATTTGCGCATGCAAAGAATCTTGGCTTCAAGCTACGTCGCGCGGGCTTTATCGGCCTTTTTCAGCCTCGTCGGCCGGAAATGGCGCGAAAGCCTTCTCATCACGTGGTACTTAAAGCCCAACGACGAAAAAAAGCGGCGCGACGCGAGCTTTTTCTCCCGCCTTTTTGCCGCGATGCGAAGAGGGCTGTGTAGCTTCTTTGAAAAAACGGGCCTTAAGCGCGCGATGGCAAGCAGCGTCTTCCGCCAGCCGTTTCTCTGGTGCGCGATCGCGGCTTTCGTCGCGCCGTTTGTCCCGACGGTCGTCCTCGTGTGCCTGTGCGCCGTCGGCCTTGCGACGATTCTCGCGCGGTTCGGCACGACGCCGGAGCTGAAAGTGAACTTCTGGCCCGTGAACAAATTCCTGCTGCTTTACATGGCCGCCTATTTCGCCGCGACGTTTACGAGCGTGACGATTTCGGGCAGCTTGTTTACGGGGCTTCTCTCCGTCCTGCTCGCGTCGTTTTCCATCGTGTTTGACAACGCCGTGGAGTCGCGGCGGCAGTGCGACCTTGCCGTGCGCGCGCTCGTGTGCTCCGGCACGCTCGTGGCGCTGTTCGGACTGTACCAGTTCGTCTTCTATTCCCCCACGTCGCTTGGCGCGTGGATTGACAGCGACAAGTTCAGCGACATCACGCGCCGCGTCTACTCGACGCTTGAAAACCCCAACGTCCTGTCGGAATACCTGCTCCTCGTCATCCCCTTTGCCGCCGCTCTGGTGGTTGTCTCGAAAAAGCTCTGGCAGCGCTTTTTCTTTGCCGCCTGCTTTGCGGCGATGGTCCTGTGCCTGCTCGTCACATACTCCCGCGGCGGGTATCTGGGGCTGATTATCGCGGCCGCGGCGTTTTTAGTGCTCCTCGACGCGCGCTTTATCCTGCTCGGCGTCGTCGGGCTTGTGGCGCTGTATTTCGTCCTGCCAGAGTCGATTATCGCGCGGTTTGCGAGCATCGGGGATATGTCGGACAGCTCCACGTCCTACCGCGTGTATATATGGCTCGGAACGCTGGCGATGCTGCGCGACTACTGGCTGCCGGGCGTCGGCCCCGGCATGGCGGCGTTTAACCAGGTCTACCCGGCGTACAGCTTCAACACCGTCAAGGCGCCGCACTCCCACAACCTCTTCCTCCAGACGATCTGCGACGCCGGCATCACTGGCTTTGTCCTCTTTATATTCATGATTTTGAGCTTTTACCGCTCGACGCTCTCCGCCCTCGCCCACGAAAAGGACAAGTCAAGCCGGATTCTGCTCACGGCGTGCGTCTCGTCGGCGACGGGCTTTTTCGTGCAGTCGATGACGGACTACACGTTCTACAATCACCGCGTCACGCTCGTGTTCTGGATTGTGCTCGCGCTCGGTTCCGCCCTGTCGCGGCGGAGCCGCCTTGAGGAGGGACACCCGATTTGGTCAAGGTTTTAAATATCATCAGCGACTCAAACATCGGCGGCGCCGGGCGCGTCCTGCTCAATTACATCCGCCACGCGGACAAAAGCGCGTTTGAGACGGTCGTCTGCCTGCCGCAGGGCAGCCAGCTTATCCCCGCGCTGAAGGAGCTGGAAGTACAGGTAATCGAAGCGCCCATCACGCCGGACAAGTCCTTCTCCCCGTCCGACGCGCGCGCCCTGCGCCGCGTGATAAAAGAGACGAAACCCGACCTTGTGCACACGCACGGGTCGCTCTCCGGCCGGATTGCGGCGCGCATGACGCGCGTGCCGGTCATTTACACGCGCCACTCCGTCTTTCCCGTCAGCCCCCGCCTGAAAAAAGGCATCGGGCGCGCCGTAAACAAGTGGCTCAACGAGTCGCTCGCCGACGGCATCATCGCCGTCAGCCCCGCCGCGAAGGCCAACCTTGTGGAGATGGGCATCGCGCCGGAGCGGATTGACATTGTGATGAACGGCGTCGAGGCCGTCCCGCGCAAAACGCCCGAAGAGTGCGCCGCGCTGCGGGAAAAACTCGGGATACGCCCCGGCGATTTCGTCCTCGGCATCCTCGCGCGCCTCGAGCCGTATAAAGGCCACGCCGACATTTTGCAGGCGGTGAAAATCCTCCGCGACGAAGGGCGGGCGGTCAGGCTCCTCATCGCGGGCACGGGAACGTGCGAGGAGGAGCTGAAAGGCCTTGCCAAGTCGCTCGGGATTGAAGAGAACGTGGCTTTCCTCGGGTTTGTGCAGGACGTCTCGTCCGTCCTGAGCGTGCTGGATTTGCAGCTTAACGCCTCGTGGGGCACGGAGGCGACAAGCCTTGCCCTCCTCGAGGGCATGAGCGTGGGCGTGCCCGCCCTCGTCAGCGACTACGGCGGCAACCCCTACCTCATCCACGACGGGATAAACGGCCTCGTCTTCCCCGCGCGGGACGTAAAGGCCCTTGCCGCCGCCATCAGGCGGTGCATGGACGACCGCGGGATGCTGGAGCGGCTCGGGCGCGGGGCCTTTGAAGACTGGGCGACACGCCTGACCGCGAAAATCTTCGCCGAAAACACGGAAAACGTGTACAGACGCGTTTTGAAGGGAGCAAAAAGATGAGCGCAAAAAACGAAGGCTTCAGATGGAAGCTCAACGTGTTCGACGTAATCATCATGGTCGTCGTCCTCGTGCTGGCCGCCGCGCTGATCCTCGTGTGGCGCAACTCGGGCAAGAGCAACATTTCCGTGATGGAATCCCGCCCCGTGCGCTACAAGGTTGAGATCAGCAGCATGCTGCCGGACGGCGCGAACGCCATCAAGCCGGGCGACTTAATCTACGACAGCGTGAAGAAATACGCCCTCGGCACGGTCGAGGACGTGACGCTCGAGCCGGCGCGGCGGCTTTCCAAGGACATGGAGACGGGGCGCACGATTTACGCCGAAATCCCCGACCGCCTGACCGCCGTCCTCGACGTCGTGTGCGACTGCTATGAGACCGAATCGTCCATCTCCACCACGAGCGGGTACACGCTGCGCGTCGGCGCGAACGTGTACATCGCCGGCCCGGGGTACGCCGGCGCGGGCTATATCGTCGCGATTTCAAGGGAGGAGGCGCAGCCGTGAAAAAGATCATTGACCAAAACGGCCGTCTGTTCGGCAAAATCAGCGTCATCGACGTGCTCTTTCTCCTCGTCGTCGCGGCTGTCTGCGCGGCGTTTTACGTGAAGTTCAACGTGCTGGACGTGACGCGAAAAACCGTCGACACCGTCCCCGTCACGTATAAAATCACCATCTACGGCGTGCGCGACTACACCGTAAAGAGCCTTGCCGTCGGCGACCTCATCTACGACAAGGACTACTCCGGCGAGCAGCCCGTCGGGAAAATCACGGACATTTCCGTGCAGGACGCCGTGCGCGCCGTTGAGAAGACGGACGGCACCATTGTGAGCGGCCCCGTCGAGGGCTGCTACGACGTCACCCTCACCCTTTCCGCGCAGGCCATACGAAGCAGCGGGCGCACCCTCGTGAACAGGACGTACGAGGTCAACGTCAACTCCGAGCGCGTCTTTAACACGAAGTACGCCACGTTCTCGGCGACGATAACGGGTGTTTCCTCATGAAAGTCCTCATCGCGGCGATGAGCCTCGACATCGGCGGCGCCGAGACCCATATCGTCGAGCTCGCCTCGGAACTTATGCGCCGCGGGAACGACGTAATTGTCGCGTCCGCCGGCGGCGTATATGTGCAGGACATCGTCTCGCGCGGCATCCGCCACTTTACCGTCCCGATGGACAGGCGCAGCGTAAGCTGCATGCTCCGGTCGCTCAGGCTCCTCTGGCGGATCATCCGGAGGGAAAAGCCCGACGTCGTGCACGCCCACGCGCGGATTCCGGCGTTTCTGTGCGGCCTGCTGCGCGTTGTGTTGCGCTTTCCGTTTGTCACGACGGCGCACGCTGTCTTCCAGACGGGACTGGGCTTTCGGCTCCTGTCCAACTGGGGGCAGAAGACCATCGCCGTTTCGGAAGATATCAAGCGCTACCTGATGGAAAACTACAGCGTCAAGGAGCGCGACATCACCGTCACCATCAACGGCATCGACACGAATAAATTCGCCCCCGCGCCAAACGGCGCGGCGATGCGGGACGCCCTCGGCCTCCCACAGGATACCGTCGTCATCGGCCACATCAGCCGCCTCGACGACGACACGACGCTCGTCGCGGAAACGCTCATCGGCCTCGCGCAGCGGCTGGACGAAGCCCTCGGCGGCGCGCGCGTGCTCATCACGGGCGGCGGGCAGCACTTTGACGCGCTCTGCGAAAAAGCTAAGGCCGTGAACGCCGCCGCCGGGCGGGAGCTTGTCGTCATGACGGGCGCGCGCACCGATATCAGCGACGTTTTGCAGGCCGTCGACCTGTTCGTCGGCGTCTCGCGCGCCGCGCTCGAGGCGATGGCCGTGGAAAAGCCCGTCGTTCTGGCGGGATTTGAGGGGCGGCTCGGCCTGTTCACAAAGGAAATCCTCAATCCGGCGCAGGAGAGCAACTTCTGCTGCCGGGGTTCTCCGCAGCCGACGGCGGAGACGCTTTTTGACGACATCGTCTCGGCTCTCACGCACCTGACGGACGATGAGCGCCGCGAGCTTGGCAGGTTCGGGCGCGCCCTTGTCGAGCGCGAGTACTCCGTCGCCCGCATGACGGACGACTGCCAGCGCGTGTACGACAGCGTGCGCCGTTACCCTTACAGCGTCGTCCTGCTCGGCTACTACGGGTACGGCAACGCCGGCGACGAGGCGATTTTGCAGTCGATTTACACGAGCGTCACGGCGGCGGACAAAGACGTATGCGTCACGGCGCTGTCGATTGACCCCGACGCGACGGCGCGGCGCTACGGCTGCCGCGCGGCAAACCGCTTTAGGCCCTTCAGCGTCTTCCGATCGCTACTAGGCAGCGACGCGCTCGTCCTCGGCGGCGGGAGCCTCCTGCAGGACCTCACCTCCACGCGCTCGCTTATCTATTACCTTACGATTATCCGCTTTGCCGAGCTGTTCGGCAAAAAAATCATGGTCTACGCAAACGGCATCGGCCCCATCAGCCGCCCCTTCAACCGCCGGCTCGTGCGCCGGATTTTGGGGCGGGCCGACGTCATCACGCTGCGGGACGCCGCCTCGGCCGAAGAACTTGTGAACATGGGCGTTCGGCGCGACGACATCCGCGTGACGGCTGACCCCGTTTTCACGCTCCGCCGGCACGACAAGGACGCCGCCCGGCGGCTGCTTGACGCGTGCGGCGTGCCGGCCGGGCGCGATTTCGTGTGCGTGTGCGTGCGAAGATGGCCGCGCGCGGAAAACCTTGACGAAAAAATCGCCCGCCTGTGCGACGGGATTTACAGGGAGTGCGGTGCGGAAATCGTGTTCCTGCCCATGCACAGGCCGCAGGATGCGTCTTTCAGCCGCCGCGTCATGGAAAAGATGCAAAGCCCCGCCTTCCTGCTCGACGCCCCCTGCTCCGCCGAGGAGCTGCTCGGCGTCATCGCCTTGAGCCGCTTTACCGTCGCTATGCGGCTGCACGCTCTGGTGTTTTCCGCGTGCGTGCACGTCCCCTTCGCCGGCATTGTCTACGACCCGAAGGTGCAGGCTTACTTAGACGCGTTTGAGATGCCCTCCGCCGGCGCGGCGGAATCCCTTGACCCATATTCGGCGCTCAAAACGGCGCTTTTCGTGAGCGAAAACCGCGACGCGCTGTCCCGCAAAGTCGCGGCGTGCGCCGCCGCCTTCGAGGAGCGGGCCAGGGAGGACACGCGGCTTCTCATCGAGCTGCTCAAATCGCCGCGCCGCAGTAAAAGAACATAAGAAAAGGGAGCTTCGCGCTCCCTTTTGCTGTTTTGATCCGGTTATTATCACAGGAAAACAGCTTTGTATTCGGACTTTTTGCCGTAAAGAAAACCTTGTCGAACCGAGTAAAAACAGGGTGAACCGCTTCACCCTGTTTTTTATTTCCTCTTTACCCGAGACGCGCGGCGACGGCGTCGATAAACTCCTCGCTTGTCACGGCCTTCGCGCAATACCCCGGCTCGGCAAGGCCCGCGAGGTCTCCCGTCATGACGCCGGACGAGAGCGTGTCCAGGCACGCCCGCTCAAGGCGCTCCCCGAAGTCCACAAGATCGGTCAGGCCGTCCAGCTCGCCGCGCTTTCTAAGCGCGCCGGACCACGCGAAAATCGTCGCGACGGGGTTCGTGGACGTCTTCTCCCCCTTGAGGTAGCGGTAGTAGTGGCGCGTGACGGTCCCGTGAGCGGCTTCGTATTCGTACTTGCCGTCCGGCGAGACGAGCACGCTCGTCATCATCGCAAGGGACCCGAAGGCGGTGGAGACCATGTCGCTCATCACGTCGCCGTCGTAGTTCTTGCAGGCCCAGATAAAACCGCCCTTCGAGCGGATGACGCGGGCGACGGCGTCGTCAATGAGCGTGTAGAAGTACTTTATGCCGAGCCGTTCAAACTCGCCCTTGTACGCTTCATACTCCTCGTCAAAAATCTCCTTAAACCGCCCGTCGTACACTTTGGAGATGGTGTCCTTCGCCGAAAACCACAGGTCCTGGCGTGTGGTGACGGCGAAGTTAAAGCAGGCGCGGGCGAAGCTGCGGATGGAGCCTTCCGTGTTGTGCATCGCCTGAAAGACGGCCGGCCCCTTGACTTTCTGAACGGAGAGGGTCTGCACGCTGCCGCTCTCTCTTGTGAACGTGAGCGTGGCCTCGCCGGCTTCCGTTGTGGCAAGCTCCACCGCCTTGTACACGTCGCCGTAGGCGTGGCGGGCGATGGTAATCGGCTTTTCCCATGTGCGCACGGCGGGCCTGATGGCGTCGATCATAATCGGCGTGCGGAAGACGGTGCCGTCCAAAATCGCGCGGATGGTGGCGTTCGGCGACTTCCACATCTCGGTCAGCTCCGGGTACTCCTCCATCCTCTGGCGGTTCGGCGTTATCGTGGCGCACTTGACCGCAACGCCAAGCCGCTTCGCCGCCTCCGCGGCCTCCACTGTCACTTTATCCTGCGTGGCGTTGCGATGGAGGAGCCCGAGGTCGTAATACTCCGTTTTCAGGTCAACAAACGGCAAAATGAGCTTTTCCTTAATCATCGCCCAGAGGACGCGCGTCATCTCGTCGCCGTCCATTTCAACAAGCGGCGTTTTCATCTGTATCTTTGCCATGGGCAAGGCCCCTTTCTCTTGCGTTTTGCGTCTATTTTCCGTAACCTGCCGCGTAATAGTTCATTAGGCACCCTTCCGTAAGGATCAGGCGTTCGTCGGGGCTCAGGCCCTTGCAGTAGAGGGTGATGTCGCGGACGCCGGAGCTTGTGATGACCTTCGCGGCGAAGGTCTCGGCGCCGTCAAGCAGCGCCTTGCGCACTCCGGGGATGTAAATCCAGTCGCCGCTTTCGTAGTCGAAGGCCTCTTCCCTGTCAATCGTAAAGGGCACGAGCCCCCAGTTGATGCAGTTGGAGCGGTAGCGCTTCGTGGCGTATTCGTAGCAGAAATTGGCCCACCCGCCGAGGACTTTCTGGCAGGACGCCGCCTGCTCGCGCGCGCTGCCGTCCCCCGGCTTCCTGGCGAAGATGCACGAGCCGACGGACGTGCGCGACGCGTCCCCGCCGACCTGCGCAAGCACATCCAGCACTTCCTGCGGCGTGTTCCCTTCCCTGCGCGCCTCGTCGAGCGCGCGCACGGCCTTGGCGCGTCCGACGTATTCGGGCACGCGGCGCGAGAGGGCATATTCGGACAGCGCGATGGGGTTGGAGCGGTAAGACGACGTCTCGCCGGACGGGATGAGCTCGTCCGTCGTCGTCACCTCATCGCGGATGACGGCGCACAGGCGCACGAGAAGGTCGTCTTCCATCTTCGGCATCATCGGCCAGTCGGCGATGTTCGGGCCCATGCGCAGCTGTGCGCCCGGGTCGGCCTTGCCGAAGCCATTATAGACGCGTTTTTCGTATATGGAAGGGGTGAAGCGGTATTTGCGCGGCGTGACGGTGTACTCAATATCCGTGGCCGCGGTGAGAACGCCGCCGCTCAATGCCGTGGCGGCGATGCTGCGCGCGTCCATGAGGGCGACGGCCGCAATTTGGCCGGCGGCGGGCTTGGAGCCCTCGCGGTTGGCAAAGTTGCGCGTGGCGTGGCGGATGGAGAGGGTGTTGTGCGCCGGCGTGTCCCCCGCGCCGAAGCACGGCCCGCAAAACGCGGATTTGACAAGCGCGCCGGCTTCCATGAGGTCGGCCGCCAGCCCGTCCTTCGCCATGGCCAGAGCAATGGGCGCCGAAGCCGGGTAGACCGAGAGGCTGAAATACCCGTTTCCAACCGACTTGCCCCGCAGGATGTCCGCCGCTTCGGCGATGTTCTCGTACATGCCGCCGGCGCAGCCGACGATGACGCCCTGCTCGACGACGACCTGCCCCTTTTCGTTGATATTGCGGCGCAGATCCATCTTCACGCGGCCGCCGAGTTCCTCGTTGCAGGCCGCCTCAATTTCCGCGAAGATGCGCGCGGGGTCTTTCTGAAGCTCGTGAATCGTGTACACCTTCGACGGGTGGAACGGCAGCGCAATCATCGACTCCATCTCGTCAAGGCGCACCGTCACCATCGCGTCGTAGTACGCGCCTTCCTCAATCTCAAGCCGCTTAAATTCCGCAGGCCGGCCGACGTCTCCGTAGTACTCCTCAACCTTGTCGTCCGTGACCCAGATTGACGAGAGGCAGCTTGTCTCCGTCGTCATCACGTCGACGCCGATGCGAAAGTCCATGGAAAGGCCGCTCAGCCCAGGGCCGGCAAACTCCAGGACCTTGTTCTTGACAAACCCATCCGGGAACGTCACCCCGATGAGGGCGAGGGCCACGTCGTGCGGGCCGATGCCGTGCGGCACGGCGCCTTCGAGCCAGACCAGCACGACTTCGGGCGCGTCGATGTCGTATGTGTTGCCGAGCAGCTGCTTGGCGAGCTCCCCACCGCCTTCGCCGATGCCCATCGTCCCGTAACAGCCGTAGCGCGTGTGCGAGTCGGAGCCTAAAATCATCTTCCCGCAGCCGCACAGCGCCTCGCGGGCGTACTGGTGGATGACGGCCAGATTGGGCGGGACGAAGATGCCGCCGTACTTTTTCGCGGCGGAAAGGCCGAAGAAGTGGTCGTCCTCGTTGATCGTGCCGCCGACGGCGCACAGGCTGTTGTGGCAGTTGGTCAGGGCGTAAGGGATGGGAAACTCCTTCATCCCCGAAGCCCGCGCCGTCTGGATGATGCCGACGTAGGTGATGTCGTGCGAGACGAGCGCGTCAAACTTCAGGCGCATTTTGGCGGGGTTTTGCGAGATATCGTGCGCCCGCATGATTTTGTACGCGATGGTTTTCCCGCGGGCGGCAATTTTATCTTCCGGCGCGTGCTCTGTCGGGACGGGCCGGCCGCCTTTGATTACAACGCCTTTTTCCAAACGCTCAATCATTGCCATGTAAGTCGCTCTCCTTAAAGGCCGGTAACACCGGCTGAATCTATTTCAGATTGTCCGTTTCGTACATCACGGCCGCAAGCGCCGCAAGCGGCGCCGTCTCGCAGCGGAGAATGCGCGGGCCGAGCCCCGTCTTGCGCATCCCGTGCCTTTCTGCAAGGTCGGCCTCGTGCGGCTCAAACCCGCCTTCAGGGCCGGCCATAATCGCGACCGTCCTGATGCCCGTCTTCGAGCGGAGGATGGAGCGGATGTCGCCTTCCTTTTCGTTCTCGTACAAAAACAGCGCAAGGTCGCACGCGGCCGCGGCCTTGACGGCGTGCTCAAACGAGGGCGACACGGTCACGCCTGGCACTTTCCCGCGGTGCGACTGCTTTGCCGCCTCCTCCGAAATCTTCTGCAGACGCGCCGTTTTCGTAATCATCGACGCGGCCGACGGGCGCGACACGCACCGCGCCGCCGGGAAAACGACGATGGACGACGCGCCCAGCTCGACGGATTTCTGGACAGTCGTCTCAAGCTTGTCTCCTTTTGAAAACGCCGCAAAGACCGTCACGTCCACGGACGGCTCGCCCCTCGAGGGCTCTGCCGAGACAATTTCGGCCTCGGCGCCTTCGTCGTGGATGTGGCGGAGGCGGCAGATATAGTCCGTCCCCTGCCCGTCGCAGACGGTGAAATGCTCCCCGCGCCGGATGCGCAGGGCGCGCAGATGCGCCGCCTCTTTCGCGCCGAGGCAGGCGACTCCTCCGAAAATGTTCGTTGCGGCGACAAAAAAACGCGCCACGCTTCAATCCCCCCATTTTGCGGTGCGTTTACCGCTCGCCGTATATTCAGTCATTTTAGCAGATAACCCTCACTCTGACAAGATTGGAGACATATAATGGCAGCGGCGAGGTGCCATCGCGCCTTGCTTTCGGAATGAGCTGCAAACGAGTCAAGGAAGGGATTCCATGGATGCTCATGATTACGGCATAGACGCCGAGAAATTAAGAGCCGTCTGGCAGCGTGTGATGGCGGCGAAAAGCGTAGGGGCCGAGCAGGAGCGCGTCAGACAGGCGCCCCCGCCCATGAAAACAGACGCGGAGCGGCTCGTGAAGTTCATCGACGCCGCGTCAGCCGCCGCGGCGATCTACCGCGCCTGCGCGTCACGGAGCTCGGGCAAAGTCCGCCGTGAGCTCATGGCCCTCAGCTCCGCGCAGACGACGAGCGCGCAGAAACTCCGCGCCCGGTACTACATCTTAACCGGCAACAATTACGCGCCCCCGCCCTGCTGCCCTTACATTATCTCGCTTACCAAGACGCTTGCCATGCGCTTTGAGGCGGAAAAATCCGCCTACTCCGATTACGTCAAAGCGGCCAATGAGACGCAGGACACCTCCCTTTCCGACCTCTATTTCGCGCTTGCCGCACTCTCCCAGCGCAACGCCGACGCACTGCTGTGTCTTCTGGAAAGCCTTCTTTAGACAGACAGATAGATTCCCTCTTAGCGCGCCGAGTCCTTCGGCGCGCTTTTTATTACAATATTGATAAATAATTGACAATCTTCCGGGCGCACGGTACATTATTGTTAACCGAATGTGTATTTTAAGACGAAGGGAGCCGCACACATGAGCACGCTCAAATATCCGCACCTGTTTGAGCCCATCGAAATTGCCGGAACATTTTTTCGAAACAGGATTTTCGCCTCCCCGCAGGGCTATTACAACCTCGCCACGGACCTGTGCCCGGGCGACGACATGGCCGCCTTTTTTGAGGCCAAGGCGCGCGGCGGATTTGCGTCCGTGTGCGTGGGCGACTGCATGGTCGACTTTAAACGCGGCCGCCACTACGACTGGCTGATTCCGCTCGACAACCCCAAAATCATGCCGGGCCTGGCCAAGCTTACGAGCGCCGTCACGCGGCACGGCTGCGTGATTTCGGCGGAGCTGTCCCACGCGGGCATGTACGCCCTCGCCTCCCACCTGGACGGCTCCCCCCTCTACGGCCCCGTGGAGATGGAGGGCAAGTACGGGCACGTTTACGAGATGCCCGAGGAGATGATTCTGGAGACCATCGAGGCTTACGGCCGGGCCGCGGCGTTTGCAAAGCGCGTGGGGTTCGGCATGGTCACCATCCACGGCGGGCACGGCTGGCTGCACGCGCAGTTCTTGTCCTCGAAAATCAACACCCGCAGGGACCGCTGGGGCGGCAGCTTTGAAAACCGCATGCGGTTTTCCCTCGCCGTCGTGGAAAGCATCCGCCGCCACTGCGGGAAGAACTTCCCCATCGAGTTTCGCATGAGCGGCTCGGAGTGCTTCGAGGGCGGGTACGACCTCGACGAGGGCATCGCCATCGCCAAGGCGCTCGACGGGAAGGTGGACATCATCCACGTCTCCGCCGGAAACCACGAAATCCCCGACGCCTCCATCATCACGCACCCGTCCATGTTCATGGAGGACGGCTCAAACCTCTATCTCGCCGCGGAAATCAAAAAGCACGTGAAAACGCCGGTCGGCACCGTGGGCGGCTTTACGGACCCGGCCCAGATGGAGGAGGTCATCGCCTCCGGCCAGGCCGACATCATCAACCTCGGCCGCCAGTCGCTGGCCGACCAGGACCTGCCGAATAAGGCGCGGCTCGGGCGGGACGAGGACATCAACAGGTGCCTGCGCTGCTGTTCGTGCTTTGCCGGCGTCGGCGACAAGCGCATTTTCTACTGCGCCACGAACCCCGTCACGGGCCACGAAATCGAGGAGAAGTTCACGCCCCCCGCCGCGCGGAGAAAGCGCATCCTCGTCGCCGGCGGCGGCGTCGCGGGCATGCAGGCGGCGCTCACCGCGGCCCAGCGCGGGCACGAGGTCATCCTCTGCGAAAAGTCCGACAGGCTCGGCGGCGTGCTCCGCTGCGAGGAGAAGGTCCCCTTCAAGAAAAAGCTGGCCCGCTACATACAGTTCCAGATCCGCAACATCGGCAAGACGGCGGTGGACGTGCGTTTGAATACGCCCGTCACGCCCGAACTGATTGAAGAGCTGCGCCCGGACGTCGTCATCGCCGCCGTCGGCGCGCGCCCCATCGTCCCGGACATCCCAGGCATCGACGGAAAAAACGTCCTCGGCGCTATTGAGGCGTACAGTAACCCCGATAAAACCGGCAGGACGCTTGCCGTCATCGGCGGCGGGCTCGTCGGCGTGGAGCTTGCCATCTTCATGGCCGGGCTGGGCCGGAAGGTGACGGTGATCGAGATGGAAAAGGCGCTCTCCCTCGGCAACCCCAGCCCGCATCAGGGCGCACTGCTCGGCAAGATAGACGAGCTGAAGATTGACGTGCTCACCTTAGCGAAAGTCGAGCGCATCACGGAGGAGGGCGTCCTTGTGCAGACGGAAGGCGGTGCGCGGGAGATAAAGGCGGAGACCGTCGTCTACGCCGTGGGCATGAAGCCCCTGCGGGACGAGGTCATGGCCCTTTCCCGGTTTTCCAGAGAGTTTTACGCCATCGGCGACTGCGTCGCGCCGAGGAACATCCTCGAGGCCACGCAGGCGGCGTGGACCATCGCCCGCACCATTGGGCGGCTTTAAGCGTCACCAGCGAATATAAAAACGCCCCCGTGCGCACGGCACGGCGGGCGTTTTTTGCGTGTTGTATGGGTAGCGCGCACAAACAAGGCGGTTTGCGCAAGGCGTTTTCGACAAGTCTGAGCCTGCGCGCCCTGCGTGCTTTTTCTATCCGCTCGCGCGGCGTTTACTCAAGGGCGTTGAGCTTACTAAGCAGCTCCTCTAAGTCCTTTGCCTTGTAGCCGTTCATATTCAGGACGCCTCGAAGCGGCATGTAGCTTATCAGCATCTCGAAGGCTTCGGGCGAGAAGACGGCCTCCAGCCTGTCCATCTCCCGCATGTAGTGCGAGACGATTTCAACCGCGCGCGGGTCGCGCCTTACGTCGCAGTACGGCGTGTCAGCGGTGTAATGGATCTTCTCCCGCGCCGTCGATTCAACGTATACGGGCGCCGAGAGCGCCGTGTCAATAGACGAGCGCGCCGCAATCACCGTATACGTGCCGCTCTCCACGAACCAGTCGCGCATTTCCTCGTGATAATACGCGAAGGCGCGTTTGCCGAGCGTGAATGTGACGGTTTTCGTCTCCCCCGGATGGAGCGCCACTTTCGCAAACGCCCGCAGCTCTCTTGCCGGGCGGATTGCCTCGCCGTCTTCCGGCGGGGCGACGTAAATCTGGACGATTTCCTTGCCGGACATTTTGCCCGTGTTTGTCACGTCCACAGAAACGGTAAGCTCGTCCTTGTCGGTGATTTTCTCCGCGCCGAGCCTCAGATTAGAGTACTCAAACGTCGTGTAGCTCAGGCCGTGCCCGAACGGGAACAGCACGTCCATTTTCTTCGTGGCGTAGTAGCGGTATCCCACGAAGACGCCTTCCGCGTAACGGACCTTGTCCCTCTCCCCGGGGAAATTGAGGTACGACGGCGTGTCCTCGAGCCTCTTCGGGAACGACTCGGCGAGCTTCCCGCAGGGACTGACCCGCCCGTAAAGCAGGTCCACGCACGCCTCGCCCACCGCCTCGCCGCCCAGATTCATCTCGAGCACGGCGGCGACATCGTCAATCCACGGCATCTCGACGGGCGAGCCGTTGTGGAGCACGACCACAACGCGCGGATTTGCGCGCGCGACGCGCCGTATGAGCTCGTTCTGGCATTCCGGCAGGCGCATGTCCTTCCGGTCAAACCCCTCGGACTCCTTCCACTCGGGCAGCCCCGCAAAAATGACGGCCACTTCCGCGTTCCGCGCGGCCTCCTCCGCCTCATGGATGAGCTTTTCGTCGGTTTCATCCTTTTTGTCGTCATATCCGGGCGCAAAGACGACGCCCTCCGGCGCGCACGCGAGCGCGGACGACACCTTATAGGGATTGATATGCGAGCTGCCGCCGCCCTGAAAGCGCGGCTCCTTCGCGTACTTGCCGATGAAGGCGGCCTTCGCCCCCTCTTTGAGCGGCAGGACGCCCCCCTCGTTTTTCAGCAGCACCGCCGACTCCGCCGCGGCGCGGCGCGCGAGGGCGTGCGACGCTTCCAGATCAAGCGGCGGCTTCTCCGGCGCCTTCGTACAGCGGAAGATGAGCTTCAGGATGCGCGCGACGGCCCTGTCCAGCACGGCCTCGTCCAGCCGCCCGCTGCGGACGGCCTCCGCGATCTGAGCGTCGCGCTCGCCGCCGGAGTACGGCATTTCAAGGTCGAGCCCCGCTTCGAGGTTCGTCACGCGGTTGTTGACGGCGCCCCAGTCGCTCACCACGACGCCGTCAAACCCCCACTCGCCGCGTAAAACGTCCGTGAGGTAGCCGCGGTGGTCGCCCACATATTTCCCGTTAATCTTGTTATACGCGCTCATCACCGTCCAGGGCCTGGCTTTTTTGACGGCAATTTCAAAGGCGGGCATGTAAATCTCCCGCAGCGTGCGCTCGTCCACCTCGGCGGAGACGGACATGCGGCGCGTCTCCTGATTGTTGGCGAGAAAGTGCTTGACGCTTGTGCCGACGCCGTTTTTCTGCACGCCCTTGATGAACGCCGCGGCCATCTCGCCGGCAAGCAGCGGGTCTTCGGAGTAATACTCGAAGTTGCGCCCGCCAAGCGGGGAGCGCTTGATGTTGACGGCGGGGCCAAGCAGGACGCCGACGTTTTCCTCCCTACAGTGGGCGGCGATGGCCGCGCCGATTTCCTCAAGGAGGTCAACGTCGAAGGAGCAGGCGCTTGCGCACCCGGGCGGGAAGCAGACGGCGGGAACGGTTTCCGCCTCTTTCTGGAGGCGCAGGCCGTGCGGCCCGTCCGTCACGGTAATCTGCGGGATGCCGAGCCTTTCCACCGCCTTGAGCGTCCATGTCCCCGCGCCGGAGCACAGGCCGGCTTTTTCCTCAAGAGTCAGCTTCCGGGCCAGTTCGGAAATTTCCTGATCCGTCATAGTCCGTCCTCCCCTTTTATATTAAGCGGAGCTTGAGCAGTCCGCTTACCTGTCCCACTTGTCGGCCAGCTCTATGACCTCCCGCGTGAAGGCGGCAAGGTCCTTGTTCGCCCCGCCGTAGCTGCGCGCGATGACGTCGAGCAGCCTTGCGCCGGCGGCAAGGAGCTTCTGGTAGACCAGCGCGTCGCGCCGCGCGCCCTCCGGACGGCGCATGGCTTTTTCGATGCCCTGTATAATCATCCTGCCGGAGGCGATGTCGTAGACGGCCGTAAAGTCGGGTGACTCCACGTTGTATCCCATGCTCCGCAGCAGCCCCGCGAAGGTGCTGCAGGTGTCGCCGTCGCAGTGCACGACGAAGACTTTTTCCGGCTTGGGGTAAATGGACGTAATCCACTTGACAAGCCCCTCCCGGTCGGCGTGGGAGCTGAGGCCCTGCAGGTTGTAGATGGCGCAGCGGACGGCGATGCTCTCCCCGAAGAGCTTGACGTACTCGGCCGCCCCGTCGAGCAGGATGCGCCCGAGCGTGCCGCGGGCCTGAAACCCCACGAACACAACGGCCGACTCTTTGCGCCAGAGGTTGTGCTTGAGGTGGTGCCGCACGCGCCCGGCCTCGCACATGCCGCTCGAGGAGATGATGACCTTCGGCTCGGGGTCGCTGTTGAGCTGCTTTGACTCCTCCGTGCTCTGCGTAAACTTCAGGCCCTCGAACGATATGTACCGCTTGCCGGCCTTGAGGAGCGCGAGGGCCTCGTCGTCCAAGTACCCCGCAAGCTCCCCTTCGAAAACGGCCGTCGCGGCGGTGCCGAGGGGGCTGTCCACATACACCGGAAAGCTGGGGACGCTCCGGACAAGGCGGCGCTCCTTTATCTCCCGCAGGTAGTAGAGCACCTCCTGCGTCCGCCCCACGGCAAACGACGGGATAATTACGTTTCCGCCCTGCCCGAGCGTGCGGTCAATGATTTCCGCAAGCTCCGCGGCGTAATCGGGGGGCGTGTCATGGCTGCGGTCGCCGTAGGTGCCCTCCATGACGACGACGTCGGCCGTGTCGATATAGTGCGGGTCGCGGATGATGGGCAGGTTTAAGTTGCCGATGTCGCCGGAGAAGACGACTTTTTTCGTCTTTCCCCCTTCCGTCAGCCACATCTCCACGCTCGCCGAGCCGAGAAGGTGGCCGGCGTCGCGCAGGCGGAACGTTATCCCCTCGGCGATTTCGTACGTCACGTCGTAGGAACAGGGGACGACGTATTTGAAAACGGCTTCGGCGTCCGCCACCGTGTAAAGCGGCTCGGCGGGCTTTTCCCCCGCGCGGCGGCCCTTGCGGTTTTTCCACTCCACGTCCTGCTCCTGTATGTTGGCGCTGTCGCGCAGCATGATGTCCATCAGCCGGATTGTGACGTCCGTCGCATAAATTCTGCCTTTAAATCCTTGTTTGACGAGCAGCGGGAGCCGGCCCGAGTGGTCGATGTGCGCGTGCGTGACGATGACGGCGTCAATCTGGGCGGGGTTAAAGGGGAACTCCTGCCCGCTTTTCTCGTCCGAGCCCTGAACGAGCCCGCAGTCGACGAGGACGCGCGTGCCGCCGGCCTCCACGCCGTGGCAGCTGCCCGTGACTTCGTTGTCGGCGCCGTAGAACGATAGCTTCATCCCTTGTTCCTCTCTTTCTGTCGTTTGTCTCTTTACTGGACGACGACGTTGCCCTCCCCGAGCATCTCCTGAAGCTCTTTTATCAGCGCGGGGTGGATAAGGCACGCGCCCCTCAGCTTTTTGTTCGTGTCCGCAAAGACGAGGACGAGCCGGTCCCTGCCCTCAAACATGGTGAGAATGAGCTTTAAGCGCTCAAACTCCTTCGAGTCCTCACCCGGCAGGCGGACATAGAGCGTCTTTTGCTTTTGCGGCCTGGGCTGCATATCCAGATCGGCCAGCGGGCGGATGACGTCCGCCACGATTTGCGGCATCTTCTCATCCCGCGCGGAAATGCGCCCCGTTATGAGGACGAGCGAGCCTTCGAGAAGGTAGCCGCCGCCGCTGTCAAGGGCGCGCTGGAAGCAGATGAGCTCGATGGCGCCCGTCCCGTCCTCGATGGTGACGTACGCCATCATCGAGTTGTTGCGCGCCGTCTTCGTCTTGACGGCGGTGACGACGCCGGCGACGGTGACCGCCTGGTCGTCCTGAAACTCCGTGTTCCCCTCTTCCTGCGAAAAATCGGCGAGGATGCGCCCGATGCTCACGGCGCCGGCGCGCGCGGCGCGGGAGCGGTACTCGTCCATCGGGTGGCCGGACAGGTACAGCCCCGTGACCTCCCGTTCCATCTCCGCCAGCTGCGACGGCGTATATTCGGGGATGTCGGGGAGGTGGATCTCCGGGAGGCTCTCCTCCGCGCCGCCCTCCCTGAGCGCGGCAAAGAGGTCGAGCTGCCCTTCGATGTTGCGCCGGCGCATTTCGCTCACGCTGTCGAAAACCGTCTGGTACACCGCCATGAGCTGGCTGCGCCTGACGCCGAAGGAGTCAAACCCGCCGCACTTTATCAGGCTCTCAAGGGCGCGCTTGTTTAAGTCGTACCCCGCCATGCGGCGGCAAAAGTCCTCGAAACTGCGGAACTTCCCGTTCCTCTCGCGCTCGGCCATGAGGTCGCGGATCAGGCCGCGCCCGATGTTTTTGACCGCGACGAGGCCGTAGCGGATATGGTCGCCGGAGACGGTGAACATATCGTCCGACTCGTTGACGTCCGGCGGCAGGACGGTGATGCCCATCTCCTTGCACGCCTGCGTATAGTCGGCCACTTTTTCCGGAAAGTCCAGGACGGAGCTGAGCAGCGCCGCCATGTATTCGCGCGGGTAGTGGCATTTGAGGTAAGCCGTCTGGTACGACACGAGCGCATAAGAGACGGCGTGGGATTTGTTGAACGCGTAGTTGGCGAAATCGAGGATGTCGTCGTAGATTTCGGCGGCGATGTCGGCCGGAATCCCGTTTTTCACGCACCCGGGGATGCCGCGCTCGGGGTCGCCCTCGATAAACGCGCGGCGCTCGCGCTCGATTTCCTTCTGCTTTTTCTTCGACATGGCGCGGCGGATCATATCGGCCTGTCCGAGGGAGAAGCCCGCCATCTTGCGGAAAATCTCGATGACCTGCTCCTGATAGACGATGCAGCCGTACGTCACGCGCAAAATCGGCTCCAGCACCGGGTGCTTGTATGTAATCTTTTCGGGGTGCTTGTTGTTTTCAAGGAATTTCGGGATGGAGTCCATCGGCCCGGGCCGGTAGAGGGCGATAATCGCCGTGATGTCCTCGATGCTCTTCGGCGCCAGGCCGACGCACACGCCCGTCATGCCGGCCGATTCAAGCTGGAACACGCCGGCCGTCTGCCCCGCGGCGAGCATGGCGAAGGTCTTTTCGTCGTCAAGCGGGATGTTGTCGATGGAAAAGCCCGGCTCGCGGCGGCGGATGGCCTCCTCCGCGTCGCGGATAATCGTGAGGTTCCGCAGGCCCAGAAAGTCCATCTTGAGCAGGCCGAGCTCCTCGAGCGTCGTCATCGTGTACTGCGTGGCGATGGAGTTGTCCTTTTTCGACAGCGCCAGCGGCACGTATTCCATGACGGGCTTTTTCGTGATGACGACGCCGGCGGCGTGCGTGCCGGAATCCTTGGGCATGTCCTCGATGGCCATGGCCGTGTCGATGACTTTCCGGACGCGCTCGTCCGACTCGTACATCTCCCTCAGCCGCTTCGAGGCGGGGAGCGCGTCTTTCAGGCGGATGTTCAAAACGCCCGGGATTTCGCGGGCGATGGCGCTCTCTTCCGCAAACGTCAGCCCCATCGCTTTGGCGACGCTGCGCACCGCGTTTTTCGCCTTGAGGGTGTTGAACGTGATAATCTGTGCGACGTGGTCCTCGCCGTACTTGCGCTTGACGTAGTCGATGACTTCTCCGCGCCGGCGCTCGCAAAAGTCGATGTCGATATCCGGCATGCTCACGCGCTCGGGGTTGAGAAAGCGCTCGAAGTACAGCCCGTACTGGATGGGGTCCACCTTCGTGATGCCAAGGCAGTAGGCCACGACGCTCCCCGCCGCCGAGCCGCGCCCGGGGCCGACGGGAATATCGTGCTCCCGCGCGTAGCGGATAAAGTCGGCGACGATAAGGAAGTAGTCGGTAAAGCCCATGCGCTCGATCATGTCGAGCTCATAATTGAGCCTTTCCAGAACGGCCTCATTGTCCCCGTACCGCTGGTGAAACCCCTCCATGCACAGCTTTCTAAGATACTCCCGCGACGTGTACCCCTCGGGCGGCGAAAATTCCGGCAGGTGGTATGTGCCGAACTGGAACTGCACGTTGCACCGCTCGGCGATTTTCACCGTGTTGTCCGCCGCCTCCGGGTATCCCGGGAACAGGCCGCGCATCTCCTCCTCCGATTTTAGGTAGAATTCCTGCGTTTCAAAGCGCATCCTGTCGACGTCGTCGATGGTCTTTCCCGTCTGGATGCACATGAGCACGTCCTGCGTGTAGGCGTCCTCTTTTTTGAGATAATGGACGTCGTTCGTCACGACGAGGGGAAGGCCCGTCTCCCGGTGAATGCGCATGAGGCCTTCGTTGACGAGGCGCTGCTCGCCGAGCCCGTGGTTTTGAAGCTCCAGATAAAAGTTTTCCGGCCCGAATATACCGGCCAGCTCCAGCGCTTTTTCCTTCGCCGCGTCGTAATTGCCCTGCGTCAGGAGCATCGCCACGGGGCCGGACAGGCACGCCGACAGCGCGATGAGCCCCTCGTGGTGCTTTCTTAAAAGCTCCATGTCGGCGCGCGGCTTGATGTAAAACCCCTCCGAGAAGGCGGCGCTGACGATTTTGCAGAGGTTGTGGTAGCCCGTCTCGTTCTCGCACAGCAAAACGAGATGCCCGCGCTCGGCGTCCCCGCGCGCGTGGTCCATATCAAAACGGCTGCGCTGGGCCAGATACACCTCGCAGCCGATGATGGGCTTAATCCCCTTCGCGACGGCTTCTTTATAAAAGTGAATGACGCCGTACATCGCCCCGTGGTCGGTGATGGCGACGGCGTCTTGCCCGATCTCGCGCACGCGCTCAATGAGGTCCGGAATACGGCAGGCGCCGTCAAGCAGACTGTATTCGCTGTGGACATGCAGATGCACAAAACCCATGTTGTGACGCCTCCCGTTAAAAAAACTTATTGGTTAAATTGTAATACACGGCCGCGTTTTAGGCAACAGATACTTCCATCCCCCGCCTGTTGCGCCTTGTGCACGAAGGGCGGCGGTGAAGAAATCGCGGTGTTGTGATAATTTATTATTGATTTATCACGGTAATATGGTAGAATAGCACCATGGTAATCCAACGCAGGAAAACAAACTGGAGGATGAACATGAAAAAATACATAAGCCTTTTACTTGCCATCGTATTCATTTTCGCCCTTGCCGCCTGCAATAAGAGCCCGTCGACGCCGACGAACACGGCGTCCCCCTCGCCTTCGGCCAGCCAGTCGCCGGACGCCTCCTCGGCGCCCACGGAGAGCGAGACGCCGCAGGGTGAGGACGACCTGGCCTACATTCTCGGCAAAGGCGAGCTTGTCATCGGCTACACGGAATACGCGCCCATGAACTACTATGACGAAGACGGCGAGCTCGTCGGCTTTGATACGGAGTACGCCGTCGCGCTGTGCGAGAAGCTCGGCGTGAAGCCGAAATTCGTCCTCATCAACTGGGACACGAAAGAGTATGAGCTGGCCTCCAAGACCATCGACTGCATCTGGAACGGCCTGACCGTCACGGAAGAGCGCCGCGAGAACATGGCGTTTACGAAGTCCTACATCGTCAACGAGCAGGTTGCCGTCATCCGTGCGGAGGACAAGGATAAGTACACGACGCTTGAGAGCCTCAAGAGCGCCAAGATCGTCGCCGAGACGGGCTCGGCCGGCGAAATGGCCGTTGAGGCAGACCTCGCGGGCGCGAACTTCACCGCCGTCGCTTCCCAGTCGAGCGCCCTGCTTGAAGTCAAGGCCAGAACGGCAGACGTCGCCATCATCGACTCGACGATGGCCCACTCGATGACGGGCCCGGGCACGGACTACGCCGACCTCATGGTCATTGAGAACCTGCACCTGACGTCCGAGGAATACGCCATAGGGCTGCGCCTTGGCAGCACGGCGGTCGATAAGTTCAACGAAATCACCAACGCGCTCCTCGCCGACGGGACGCTGCAGGCCATCGCCGAAAAGTACGGCCTGGCTGACCGCCTGATTAAGGACTAAAATCCACGCAAAAAAAGCGGCAGGCTTTGAAACCTGCCGCTTTTTCTTCTTGCGCTTACCGGAGGTATTATGCTATATTAGTTCGGTAATGTAGTATTACGGTATTACGGTGCGCCGCGCCTGCGGCACACCTATCAATACGAAGTGGCAGGGGTGCGCTCCTGCCACGCGGTATGACAGGGGTACATAATGAAATTTATACCGGTCACGATATCGCTGCTGGAAGGCTTTGGCGTCTCCTGCGTCATCTTCTTTCTCACGCTCGTCTTTTCCCTGCCGCTTGGCCTTATCATCTCCTTCGGCTCCATGAGCCGGTTCGCGCCGCTGCGGTGGCTGACGCGCACGTTCGTCTGGGTCATCCGCGGCACGCCGCTCATGCTCCAGCTCATGGTCGTCTACTACGGGCCCGGCCTTATCTTCGGCGCGGCCGCCTTCCCGAAGCTGACGGCGGTGCTCATCGCGTTCGTCATCAACTACGCGGCCTACTTTTCGGAAATCTACCGCAGCGGCATCGAAGGCGTGCCGCGCGGGCAGTACGAAGCCGGCCAGGTGCTCGGCATGACGAAGTCGCAGATTTTCTTCCGCGTCACACTTTTGCAGGTCATCAAGCGCATCGTCCCGCCCATGGCCAACGAAATTATCACGCTCGTGAAGGACACGTCCCTCGCGCGCGTCATCGCTGTCATGGAAATCATCATGGTCGCCGGGACGTTTACGGCAAAGGGCCTGATCTGGCCGCTGTTTTACGCCGGGCTGTTTTACCTCGCCTTCTGCGGCATCCTAACGCTGCTGTTTAACTACATCGAGCGCAAGCTCAGCTACTTTAGGGTTTAGGAGGGCCGGAGATGCCTGTATTGGAAGTCAAAGGATTAAAAAAGAGCTTCGGCCCGACCGCCGTCCTCAAGGGAATCGACTTTTCCATCGAGAAGGGGCAGGCCCTCTCGATTATCGGCCCGTCCGGCAGCGGCAAGACGACGCTCCTGCGGTGCCTCAATTTCCTTGAACTCGCCGACGCCGGCACCATCAGCGTCAACGGCAAAGTTATCTACCGCGGCGGGGATCTGAAAAAGTATTCGGACGCCGAAATCCGCAAAAAGCGCCTGCATTTCGGCCTCGTTTTTCAGAATTTCAACCTCTTCCCGCAGTATACGGCGCTGAAAAACGTCACGCTCGCCGGCGAGATGCTCGCGCGCGAGCGCCCCGACTACCGCGCGCGCAAGAAGGAAATCCTCGAGGAAATCGAGGAAAACGCACGGGCGCTCCTCGACCAGGTGGGGCTTTCCGACAAGCTCGGTTTCTACCCCCACCAGCTCTCGGGCGGCCAGCAGCAGCGCGTGGCCATCGCGCGCGCCCTCGCCTTAAAGCCAGACATCCTCTGTTTCGACGAGCCCACCTCCGCCCTCGACCCGGAGCTGACCGGCGAGGTGCTCAAGGTCATCCGCTCCCTCGCGGAAAAGAACACGACGATGGTCATCGTCACCCACGAGATGCAGTTTGCGCGGGACGTGTCGGACATCGTGCTGTTTATGGACGGCGGCGTCGTCATCGAAAGCGGCCCGCCCGGGCAGATCTTCGACAACCCGCGCGTCACACGCACGAAGCAGTTCCTCGAGCGCTACAATGGGACATAATGAAACACACCCCGAAAATCCGGGGTGTGTTTTTTTACATCGCCAGAACGCCTTCGGGCGTCTCCATCAGGATAAGGATATCCTGCTCCCTTCCCGTCTCGCAGTTGATATACACGATATACTTGCGCCCGTCCGTGCTGGTGCACTTAAACTCGTGGCAGAAGACCTCGTTTTTGCCGCTCGTCGGGATGACGGCCAGGGCGTGCGCGTCGACGGTCAGGTTCTGAGCGATCTTCTCCTGCGCTTCCTCGCGCGAGACTTTCGGGTTCGGCAGCTCGCGCTCCATGTGGTTTACGATATATCCCTGCGCCTCAAAGCCGAGGACGGCGCCGTTGTCAAGGGCGACGGAGACTTTGATAAGATCCGGGTAGCAGATGACGCCGTCTTGCTCGTAAGCGTAGTTGACGGTGAGGATGTTGTTTGAAATCATGGAGTAGCTCTGCTTCATGCTCGTATAGCCGTGGTCCTCAAGGTACTTGTCCGCGATGGCAAGCGCGTCCTCGCGGCTGATGGCGCGCTTTTCGACGAGGCGCGAGTTGAACGCGGCGCTGACAAAGCCGCCTTTTTTCGTCACCTCGACGCTCACGACGCCCATGTCCTTTTTGGCGGTGAACAGGTACGCGGGCAGCCCGCCCTCGCGCTCGCCGGCGGGTTTGACCTTCTTCATGTCCTCGCCGATGAACATGGCGGCGATTTCGTGCGCCTTCTCGCGGGTGACGTCCTCCTTCCCCTCCGTCATGCGCGGCGTCATCTCCGCGATGTGGGAGGAAAACGGGCCGTCGTAGATGAGCGTCGGCAGATCTTCAAGCTCGTCCATCGACAGGCTCGTCTGAATCTGGCCAAGGACCTCGTCGGCGGCACCCGCTGCGCTCTCCGCTGTTTCGGCCGCCATGCGGAAATCGATGACCTTGCCGCTTAAATCGGCGACGAGCTGGTAGAGGTTCCCCGCGAGGACGGACGCCACGTCGGACAGCTTTTTAAGCTTTTCCTGCACCTCGCCGGTGTCCAGGTCCTCCGACGCCGCCCTGCGGCTGATGGAAAAGGCGTAGTCGCCCACCTTGGATATGAAGCCCGCCGTTTTCTCAAACCCGTTTTCGGCGGTGGGAAGCTGCCCGAGGGCGTATCCGGCCAGCTGCGATTTCGCGTAGACCTCCGTGCAGACGGTGCCGAGCATGGAGGGCGACGTCGCGCAGATGCTCTTCTGCAGAGCCGCGTCCATCTGGCCGACCCCCTCGGCCAGTTCCCTGAGCGCGTGCTGATAGGTATAGTGAAGCTGCAGCTTGTAAAACTGCGCCGTAAGGTGGTTTTTATAGGCAAAGCCGGCCGCGATGAGGATCGCCGCGACGATATACGTTGCGGCTACAATGCGCTTTTTCCTTTTCGTCATACCACTTACCCCTGAACAAGTTTCGTCGGCGCCCGCGGCATCGCCGCCGGGCGCGCAAAACAGAAAGCCCCTTTATGACTTATCTTTGCCATAAAGGGGCCTCAGTATGAATGAAATTATTACCTTGCTACTGCTCAATCTTAAGCGTCGCCAGCGCGTCCAGGACGGCCTGCGGGATATTGCCGCTGTACGAGACGGCGACGGCGACGACGCCGCCTTCGATGTCGACGAGCCACGCCGAGCAGGCCTTATCTCCCCTGTACCCAGTCACCGTCTCGCCGATGATTTCCGTGCCCGGGATATAGTCTTTGCCCGAACTTTCCAGCTCGAGATAGTCGATGTACTGGTCGAGGAATGCGGGCGCGGCGGCGAAGGCCGTTTTGTCGGGGATGTACGTCGTCTCAATGAAGACGTCGTTGTCAGCTTTCAGCGTAAAGCGCCGACCCGACGGCGTTTCGGCAACGTCGAACACCTCGTTGTCGACGGTCAGGCTGTACCGCGTGCCGCCGACGTCCACGACGTACTCCACGGGGCCCTCTTCCACCGGCGCCTCGCCTGGCGACGGCTCGTCCGAAGGAGACGGCGCGCCTGTCTCCACGGGAGTCGTCGTGCCCGCCGGCGCGCCGGGCGTCTCGCCTGGGGACGGCCCGGCCGCGCCGTCCGGCTTGTTCAGGACGGTCACAATGAGCACTATGGCGGCCGCCGCGACGACGATGAGCGCGACGAGAAGCGGCAGCGCCTTTTTCATTTGAGCGCCTCCTCGAGCTTTCCAATCCCGACGTCAATTCTCCGGAGCGTCTCTTCCCTGCCGAGAATCCGGCAGATTTCAACGGCGCCGCCCGGCGTCACGCTCTTTCCGGCCACGGCGATGCGCACGGGCCACATGAGCGTGGCGTTTTTCACGCCGAGGGACTCGGCAAGGCGTATCAGAGCGTCGTGGACGGACTCCTGCGTCCACTCGGTCAGCGCCTCGAAGGTCTTTTTCGCCGCGCGCAGCATCTCGAGGGAGACGGCCTCGTCCGTCTTTGATTTTTTGTGGACGTACAGGGACGTGTCGTACTCCGGCAGCGCCTCGAAGAAGTCAATTTTCTCCGGAATCTCCGAGAGCACCTCGCAGCGCGGCTGCAGCAGCGCGGCAACCGCGGCGACGTCGATATCCGGCCTTGTCAGCGCCTTGCGGATGTACGGCTCGGCAAGCTCGGCAAAGCGCTCCGGCGGCAGCGCGCGGATGTACACGCCGTTAAAGTAGGTCAGCTTCTCCTTATCGAAAATGGAGGGCGATTTCGAGATGCCTGAAATCTTAAACTCCTCCACGAGTTCCTCGAGCGAGAAGATTTCGCGCTCGCCGCCCGGGCTCCAGCCGAGGAGCGCGACGTAGTTGAGAACCGCCTCGGGCAGATACCCTTCCTTGAGCAGATCGTCGTACGTCGGGTCGCCCTTGCGCTTGGAGAGCTTGTTGTGCGCGTCCCGCATGATCAGCGGCACGGTGATGCTCACCGGCTTTTCCCACCCAAACGCGTCATAGAGGATGACGTATTTCGGCGCGGACGGGAGGTATTCCGTCCCGCGCACGACGTGCGTGATGCCCATGAGGTGGTCGTCGATGACGTTGGCGAAGTTGTACGTCGGCAGGTTGTCGCTCTTGATGAGTACCATGTCATCGAGCGTCTTGTTTTCGACGGTGATGGTGCCGAAGATGGCGTCCTCAAATGTGGTGGTACCTTCGCGCGGGGCCTTCATGCGGATGACGTGCTCCTCTCCCGCCTGAACGCGGCGGAGCGCCTCTTCGTAAGGCAGGGCGCGGCATTTGTCCTCCTCCGCGGAGACGAGGCCGAGAGACTCGTGGTCGCGCTCGGCGTAATCGACGTGCTCGCAGAAGCAGTAGTACGCCGCGCCAATTTCGCACAGGTACTCCGCGTAGGGGCGGTAGAGGCTCTTGCGCTCGCTCTGGACGTACGGCGCGACGGGGCCGCCGACGTCCGGCCCTTCGTCGTAGTTTAGGCCCGCGCCCTTGAGCGTTTTGATGATGATCTCCGTCGCGCCCTCGACGTAGCGCTTGGTGTCCGTATCCTCGATGCGGAGGATGAAGGTGCCGCCGGCCTGGCGCGCGACGAGATAGGCGTACAGCGCCGTTCTCAGGCCGCCCACGTGCATCCACCCCGTGGGGCTGGGCGCAAAGCGCGTGCGCACCTTCCCCTTCGGGATTTTCGCTTCCATTTCGTCAAACCATTTTTTATCTGCCATAGTGTATCCCGGCCTTTTGCCGATCTCCTTTCGCTTATCTTAGAAGGGAGCCTCGTCCTGTTCTTCGTTTTCGGACGGTTCCTCGTCGAACTCTTCCTTTTCTTCCTTATACGCCTCGTCAGGCGGCGCGGCAGAACCTGCCGGGCCGACAGGGGCCGTATTGTGAAGGAACTGCATTTCATGCCACTGCTGGCGCGTGATGAGAATCTGCCGCGGCTTGGAGCCCTCGAAGGGGCCGACGATTTTCAGCTGCTCCATCTGGTCGATCAGGCGCGCGGCACGGGCGTAGCCGAGCTTGAGCCGGCGCTGGAGCATGGAAACGGACGCCTGCCCCGTCTCGAAAATGACCTCCACGGCCGGGACGAGCATTTCGTCGTACTCGGACGCGTCGCGCGCGTCCTTGGCAGACTCCTCCTTGCTTTCCGCGGCCTTGTCGATTTCGTGGATGACCTCCTCGGAGTACTGCGCCTGCCCGCCGCGCTTTAGGTATTTCACGACTTCTTCGCGCTCTGAGTCGGACACCCACGTGCCCTGGATGCGCATCGGCTTTGAAGCGCCGATGGGCGCGTAGAGCATGTCGCCGTTGCCGACGAGCTTGTCCGCACTGCCGCCGGCGTCGAGGATGATGCGCGACTCGAGAGAGCTTGACACCTTCAGCGCGATGCGGGACGGGATGTTCGCCTTCATCAGGCCCGTAATCACGTCCGCGCGCGGGCTTTGCGTGGCGATGACGAGGTGAATGCCGGCGGCGCGGCCCATCTGGGCGACGCGGCAGATGGACTCCTCGACCTCGCTGCGCGCCGTCATCATCAGGTCCGCAAGCTCGTCGATGACGATGACAATCTGGGACATCCGCTCGCCGCCCTCGGTAAGCATGAGCTTATTATAGCTTGCGATATCGCGGGCGTTGTGCTCGGAGAAGGTGCGGTAGCGCTTCATCATCTCCACGACGGCCCACTGCAGGGCGCCGCACGCTTTTTTCACGTCCGTCACGACGGGGACAAGCAGGTGCGGGATGCCGTTATACACCTGAAACTCGACCATTTTCGGGTCAATCATGATAAACCGGACTTCTTCCGGCGTGGCCTTATAGAGAATGCTCAAAATCATGGAATTTAAGCACACAGATTTGCCCGAACCTGTGGTGCCGGCCACAAGAAGGTGGGGCAGTTTTGAAATATCCCCCACGATGGCCTCGCCGCCGATGTTTTTGCCGAGTGCAAACGTGAGCTTCGACGCGGCGTTTTGAAACTGCGGCGAATCGATGATTTCGCGCAGGTAGACCTTGCTGACCTGCCTGTTCGGCACCTCGATGCCGACCGTCGAGCGCTTGTTCGGCATGGCGGCGATGCGCACGCCGCTTGCCCCGAGCGCGAGCGCGATATCGTCGGAAAGGCGCGTCAGGCTCGAGAGCTTCACGCCCGCCTCGAGCTTGGCCTCGTACCGCGTGACCGTCGGCCCGCGGGTAAAATTCGTCACCGTCACGCGCACGCCGAAGCTGCGGAAGGCCGTCTCCAGCCGCTCCACGTTCTGCCGGACCTCGTCGAGGACGTCCGGCTCCGCGCCGCCTTCGGGCGTGGCGAGCAGCTCGAGGGGCGGGAAATCGTAAGCCGGCTTTTCCGCTTCCCTTGCGGGCTTTGGCTTTTCCGCCGCTTCGGCGGCGCGGATTGGCTGCGGCTTTTCCGGCTGGATATCGCTCTTAATTGGCCGCGCGAGCTTCGTTTCCATAAACGGTGGGACGTCGAGCGCATCGCTCTCCACCTCTTTTGCCTCCACGGACTTAACCTCCGCGGGCGCTTCCTCCTGCTTCGGCGCCGGCGCGGCAGTTTTTTGCGCTTTGGCGGGTTCCTCCGCCGCTTCGTCAAAGTCGTCTATTGGGATGTCGATGGCTTTCCTGCGGCTTTTCGGCGCGGGAGGCGGGACGGGCGGCTCGTACGGCTCGCTCTCCTCATATTCGGCGAGCATCGCTTCATGCCGCTGGCGGGCGAGCTCGCGCCGCCGGCTGGCATATTCGGCGATTTCGGACAGCGTCAGGTTCAGGGACACCATGATGAAAAAAGCGGCAAGGCACAGATAAACGGCCATCGTCACGCCGCGGCCGAGGAGGTATGTAAGCGTGATGGTCAGCCCCCCGCCTATGACGCCGCCGCTGTCCGCCGTGATGCCGGTCTGCCAGAGGGTTTTAAACATCGAAAACGAGGGCTTGTAAATCCCGCGGCTGAGGAACAGGTGCGAAAACGCGCTGACCAGAACGGCGAGCATGAGCACGCTCGTCACGCGCCCGGCGACGGGCCTGCCCCTGTGGAAGGCGAGGATCACCGCGCAGATAAACATGAGCGGCGGGGCGGTGTAATAGCCCCACCCGATCAGGCCGCGCAGGAAATCGCTGAACCACGTGATAAAAATGCCGCTGGCGGCAAAATACCCGCTTAGCGCGCAGATTGACAGGATGAAAAACACAACGGCGCCGGTTTCGCGGCTTCTCGACGGCCGCACCTGCCGCGCGCGGCCTGAAGGCGCCCTTTTGCCCGGCGCGCGCTTTGAAGAAGGAGCCCTGCCGGCTGATTTCGCCGGGCTCCTGCCTGTTTTTTTCTTAGTCTGTGCCATGCGCCACCTCGTTTAGCCGATAAAAAACGAAATAACAAGCGCGACAGCGCCGAATACCCAAAGGTAAAAAGAGAGTCTGTGCAGCGCTTTCCGCATAAGAAGCCTGTGAAACAGGCCGATGGAAAGCGCGCCGATGAGAACCGAAAGGATACATCCGATGAGATACCACGGCAGCGACCCCCAGCTCACGCCCCCCCGAAACAGCCCAAAGAGCGACGTGACACAGGATACAGCCAGCGGGATAATCGTGAGCAGGACGGAAAAGCGCGCCGCGTATTCCCTGTGAAAGCCGCGCGTGAGGCCGATGGCGGCGGCGAGGGCGACGGGCGACAGGCCCGGTATCGCGCCAAGCGCGAAGCCTAAGCCGACGAGCAGCGCGTCGAAAACCGTCGCCGTCCTGTCGCGCTTTTCGCCGTCGGGCGCGAGCTTGTCCGCTGTGAAAATTAAGACGCCCAGAACCATCATAGCAAAGCAGACGAACCAGACTTTGTCGGATAACGTCACAGCGTGCTTTCTGAAAAACGACAGGATAAGCGACGGCAGCAGCGCCACGAGGAGAAACAGCGCCGTGCGCACCGCCGTGGGCAGCCGCCCTTCCCCGAGGGGGTTGTCGTACCGCCCGCTGAAAAAGGCGACGGTGTCTCCCGCCATCCTGCGAAGGGGCCCGCCGTACACCAGGGCAACCGAGACGATGCCGCCTATGCTCAGGATAAGAGAATACAGCGCGTCGGGCTCTATGTTGAGGCCGAACCCCTCCAGAACGGCCGTATGCCCCGAATAGGATAGCGGCAGGAAGAAGGTTACGCCGCGGAGCAGCCCCAGCAGGATTGCCGCCAATGCCGACATCAAAACCCCTCCAAACAAGGCACGCGGATTTCTCTCAAGTGCGCGCGAGCGCGGCCTCGCGCCCTTACGGGCGACGCGATTAAAGCGCCGCGCCGCCCGGACAATTTATCCTATCATAATTTTGACGATTATTCCAGTGTTTTGTCGATTCTGCGTGCCCGCACGCCGCCGCGCGCGCCTTTTTTCGCCTGCTGCGCGCCGCTTACTGTCCCCTCCTTCTGCGCGCGGATTTCCCGGTGCAGCCATTCCAGCGCGTCGGACAATCCCCCGAGCTGGTCGATGAGCCCGCAGCGGACGGCCTCCTCGCCGTAGATGACCGTCCCCACGTCGGCGGCAAGCTCGCCCGTTTTCATCATCATCTCGATAAACCGCCGGCGCGAGATGTTGGAGTGCTTCGTGACGAACGAGACGATGCGGTCCTGGATTTTGCTGAAGTAGTTGTACGTCTGCGGCACGCCGATGACGACGCCGGTCAGGCGCACGGGGTGAATCGTCATCGCCGCGGAGGGCGCGATAATCGAGTGCTTCGCCGCCACGGCCAGCGGCACGCCGATAGAGTGCCCTCCGCCGAGGACGAGGGAGACCGTCGGCTTTTTCATGCTGGCAATCAGCTCCGCGATGGCCAGCCCCGCCTCGATGTCCCCGCCGACGGTGTTGAGCAAAATGAGAAGGCCGTCAATCTCCGGCGACTCCTCGATGGCGGCCAGCTGCGGCATGACGTGTTCGTATTTCGTGCTTTTGACTTCCTGCGGGAGGATCTGGTGCCCTTCAATCTGCCCGACAATCGTCAGACAGTGGATGACGCCTTTTGAGGACGACGTGGTCGACGAGGCCGTCTCCTGTATCTGCCTGCGCTGCGACTCCGACATAACGGCTTCATCGCCGCCCTGCTGCGCGCCGCCGCCGGATTGCGCGCCGCCCTGTTGCGCGCCTTTGGAGGGTTGCGCGCCGCCCGCCGGCGCGCCGCTGTCCATCTGCGCTTCGTTTTTCTGCAGGATATCCCTGCCGAGGGGCACGTCGGTGGGTAACTTCCATTTTTCTTCGGACAAAACAATCACCTCCGCTACAGTGTTTGCCGGCGGAGGTGAATTCATGTATGCTTTTTGGCGCGTCAGCGGCACATCTCGATGATGGCGCGGGTGAACATCACGCCGCTGAGGACAAGCTCGTCGATGCCGATAAACTCGTCGGCCCCGTGCAGGTGGTTGTCCGTCCCCGGGAAAGAGCACCCGAAGGCGACGCCGCCTTTTATGCCGTGGACATACGTCTGCCCGCCCGTGGACAGGCACTCGCCGCGCCGGCCCGTGTGCTCCTCGTAGATGCGCAGGAGCGTCTGGACGAAATGCGTCTCGCGCGGCGTGTGGTGGACGGGCGACTTGTCCTTAATCGCAACCTCAAATCCGGCCGCCCTGAACGCGGAGAGCAGGACGTTGTCCGTATTCTCGTCGGTGGACGCAAGAGGCAGCCGTATATCCAGATTGCCCAGAAGGCCCGTTTCCGTTATCTCAAGCACGCCGAAATTCACCGTCAGCGCGCCGGAGAGGTCGTCCCTTACGGCGATGCCGAGCGCCCGGCCTTCCGTGTCCCCGTGCGGGAAGAGCCTGCACAGCGTTTTGACGGCGCGCGTCGAGCCGCAATCGGCGAGGTCGAGCGCATTAAGGAGGCTGAGCAGGGCCGTCTGCGCGTTGACGCCGGACTCCGGCTCCGCCCCGTGCGCCCCTTTGCCCGCCGCATAAAGCATGACGCCGCCTTCAACTGGCTCCGCGGTCATCTCCGCGCCCGTTTTTTCCGCGTATTCGCGGCACAGCGGCTTCATGCTTTCAGCGTCGAGCCCCAGGACGAGGGCGCGCGCCTTGTCCGGCACGCGGTTTGCCGTGTCGCCGCCAATGAGAGACGCCACGCGCGGCAGCGCGTCCGACTTCTCCCACGCGGCGGAAAACTCGGGGCAAAGCCTTCCCTTTTCGAGGTTGACGATGGGATACGACGCGTCGGGCGTGAACACGTTCGGGGGCATCTTGTGCGCCGTGCGGTACGCGGCGATGTCCTCGCTGCCCGTCTCCTCCGCGCTGCCGAGGATGATCCGGCAGCCGCGCGACAAATCCGGGCACAGCTCCCTTACGGCGCGCATGGCGTACATCGCCGCCACGGCGGGGCCTTTGTCGTCCGCCGTGCCGCGGCCGAACACCTTCCCGTCGCGGACGGTGGCGGCGAAAGGCTCGCAGCTCCACCCTTCCCCTTCCGGGACGACGTCGAGGTGGCAGAGGATCCCGAGCGCCGGCTCTCCCTCGCCCAGGTCCGCCGTTATGACGCGGTTTTCAAAGTTCTCTACCTTAAACCCCAGCCGCTCGAGGATTTCCGCCGCAACCTCAAGCGCCTTCGCGGGGCCTTCCCCAAAGGGCATGCCGGGCTGCGCCTCCCCGCGCACGCTGCGGACGGCGACAAGGCGGGCAAGGTCGCCGAGCATGTTTTTCGTTTCTTTTTCAAACCACCGCTCGATGTCGCGCCGCAGCAGCCCGCCTGAAGACTGGCCGCCGGAGTTTGCCCTATCATACCCCTCGTTTTGAATGTTTTCCATGTTTCTATCTCCCTTACGCAATCAAAAAGCCTTATTATTATTTCTTAAGATACGTCGAATCCATGTCTCCGTATCTTTCGCTTCTATTTACTTTACCACGGCATGAAGACAAGTTCCACTAAAATAGTTGATGAACGAATTCTATTGTCCCCTTTTATGGTGACTGATTCAGAAATAATAATAAGCGGGATAACCCGGATTGTCGTTTTTCTACATATTACAGGCATATTCTTTGTTTAAGTCTTACTATTCCAAAACCAGAATGGAATGACATACATGAAACGGAATAACGCATTCTGACGGATTCATGGTAGACTTAATTCGGTAAATGGCAAGGCGCAGAGCCCCCCGGTATCCCCGGGCCCAAAGGAGTGATGACAATGCCGTATATGAGAGTCAGCCTGACAAAGACGCTCACACAGGAGCAGAAGAAAGCCCTCTACGATGGCCTTGGCGCGGCGCTCAGCCTGATTCCCGGCAAAAAGCCCTACATGCTCATTGCCGAGATTGAGGACGGAAAGACCATCTTCTGCGGCGGGCGGCCGCAGGAAAACTTCGTCTTTGTCGACGCGCGGTACTTTGGCAAGTTTGAATACCCCGTCAAAAAGGCCTTTGCGCAGGGAGTCTTCAAAGCCATAGAGGATGTGGCGGGAACGCCCAAAGAGTGCATTTTCATGACGATACTGGAAATGAGCACCTGGGGCGGTTTCGGCGATCTGGCCGACGAGTCTTACGCCGGCCAGGGACAGCCCCCTGCCGGTCCGGACCCCGCGTCAGGAAAATAAGCATTGTACAAAGCAGCGTTTTGGTATATACATATTCTTAAATCAATTTGAAAGGATGACCTGTGGTGGCAAAATTCGACTTAAGAAAGCTGCCGGAAGCGAATGTCCTCAAGAAGTATATCCTGACGGAGGAAGAAAAGGCAAACAGCAAATACGGCAAGCTCGTCTTCAACTTCCCCCAGGAGGAAAACGAAGTCGTCGCGGAGGGCGATCCCCCCGATTACGTCGTGCATCCCCAGGCGTATTTCCGCGGCGCCCGCCAGATCCCCGGTTCGGAATTCAACTGCAGCTTCCAGATTTTCGTCAAGCCCTTCTTTCTGGACAGAGTCCAGCACCGCCATCCCAAGGATGAGTACCTGATTTTCCTCGGGGCCAACTCCACCAACGTCTTTGACTTTGACGCGCGCATTGAGTTCACCCTTGGCAAGGGCGAGGACGCCGAGACCTACATCATCGACCGGCCCACCATTATCCGCGTCCCAGCCGGGATGTACCACTGCCCGCTGCACTTCAAAGAGGTGAACAAACCCGTTATGTTCCTCGCGGCCTGCATGATGCCCATGTTCGGCGGCATCTACGACATGCCCGACGGGACGACCCGGGAGCTGTATTACAACGGCCCCCTGCCCTGCAAGTACGACGAGAACAAAAAGTGCGACGCCTGCGGCAAATGCCTGCAGGAGACGTGGGAGAAGTAGCTACATAAGGTTTCAGGCGGCCGAAAGCAAAAGAGCTAATTAAACAGAACCGTTGTGTCACGCACAACGGTTCTGTTTTTTTGGAAGGGCGCGCGGCGATATGGACGGAAGCATAAACTAACCCCTCCCGGACAGGTTCCGGGAGGGGTTGTAATTATGGATATTTTAGCTTTCCGCGGGGTTCTGGACGACGCCGGTAAAAAGGATGATGCCCTGATACTCGATGAAGAAGATGAACGGGCGGTCGAAAATCAGCTCTACGGGCTGCGGTTCCTCAATTATCGGCGCGCCGGCGGGCATGGCGAGTTCCGTGTAGGCCGCCGCCTCCACCCCGTCCTCGTCGATGCTGATGCGGGCAAGCTGGCGGGCGGAGGAGATATACAGGCCGTCGTCGGCCATGCCGGAAAAGTCGGCCAGCTTAAAGTCAAGGGCGTCGGTGATGCCCAGCGCGGCGAAAAGCTCCGTAAGTCCGTTTTCCACGCCAAAGTCGAACCTGGGGATGGACGCCGTAACCCGGGCGTAAACGCTCTCCCCGTTCATTTGAAGTATGCCGGCAAGCTTCTCGGAAGACAGCAGGTCCCCGGGAGAGAGCCCCTCGTCCGGCAGGACGAAGTTCATGGAGGCGCCGCCCGTGGTGCTAAGCTGCAGGAGGGACCAGCCGTCGCCGTCAATATAGTTGCGGTTGGATGTCATGTTCATGAAATCGGCTGTGACGGTGCCGCCGCCGGCGAGATGAAAGTCGCCGGTTTCGGTAAGAGATTTATTGAAGCTCTTCGACCAGGCGTCCTTGAAGTAGATGGTGTTGAGTATCAGCAAAACCAGGTCCTCGGAGTAATTGTACGTGGGGTTTATAAGCCCGCCTGTGTGCTCCGAGACCCACTTGGCCATCTCCTTTGCGGTGGCATCATTTGAGAAGTCCACTTCGTACAGGTAGGCGAAAAACTTTCCGGCGGCGGTGTCCAGGAAGTCCTCTTTAAAACTGTATTCATCCATCCACAGAGAGTTTGCGAGCGTCAGCTTGGAGACCTTGTTGTCCGTGTACAGGTAGCGGAAGAGTCTGGCGGACTGCTCGGCGATATAATCATCTTCAAATCCGGCAAGGTGCAGGGCATTTAAAAGCTGGGACTTTGTCTCACCGCCGGCGCCAACGGCGCAAAGGGCCAGCGGATAGTACAGGCTGAGAGGAGAGTACAGCTGGTTTTCCTCAGAGCTAGGCAGCAGCGCGCCGGTGCTGGAGGCGGCAAACCCGGCAAGCGCCTGAAGAAACTCCTCATCGGGGATGTTTTCTTCCTGCACAGCGCGTCTTGCCGCGTAATTGTCGAAAGCGATTGCTTTGGGGTAAACCGGCCGGGCTACGGCCGCGTTTGATGATACGATGGAGCAGCCGCCGAGAAGGATCAGGGCGGCCAGAAGAACGGCGGTCAGTTTCAGCGTTTTCATTGTCGTCACATCCTTCAACATCCTTCAATTGAAGGACGCGGCAGGAGGCCGTTTTGTTCCCGTTTTACCAGCAGGGCTACATGTTTCGGCTTATTGTAACGCCATTCTAACCGATGCGCCTTATTTCTTGTTCAATATTTCCTATACTGTCCAAGGTATATTGTAATACCGCACAAGTAATTGAATTATGAGTTATAATTTCTTGACAATGTTTCTAATTCGTAATTATAATATCGACGTAACAGCAGATTCTCTATGGTCTGCATTCATTCATCGTAGAGAAATATAGGAGGTTAACAGATGAAAAAAGCAGTGGCACTCATACTGACGTTGGTACTGGCGCTTACGCTCTTTGCGTGCGCATCCAACGACAAAACGCCAAGCTCGCCAGCACCGACACAATCCCCCACAGGCGGCGCGCCCGCGGCAGACGGTAAGAAGCCTTACCCGAACTGCAACGAGGACGGCTCTATCAATCTGGATAGAATCGCGCACTACGACCCCGAGTACGACTACACGCAAAACGAAAAATTCAAGGTAACCTACATAACCCAGGACGGCGGCCCGCTGTACCAACAGTCTGCCGCTGCTTATGAGCACTGGGCTCCGCTGTTCAACATGGAGTGGGCCGGCTTCATCAGCTCCAACGGTGACGCCGACCTGTACATGACCAGCCTGCAGAACCAGCTGGACCAGGGCGTCAGGGGCTTTATCCTTGACCCGGACAGCACCATCTTCCCTGCCGTTGCCGATCTGATGGACGCTTATCCGGATTGCGCCTGGATGTCCCAGATGTCTGCTCCCCGTGACGGCACCTCCGGCGAAGGCGTTCCTCCGGGAGGCCACATGATCCACCCCTACGTTGGATTCGACAACTACGACGCCGGTGTGCAGGTTACCAACAAGCTCCTGCAGTGGAAAGAAGAAAACCTTCCTGACGTTGACTGGAAAGACATCGCTTTCCTCGCCATGGCCTTCTCCACGTCACCCCAGCTCAACGACCGCGTCACCGCTTCCAAGGACATCTGGCTGAAGACGGCCGGCACTCTGGACAATTTCTTCATCGCCGACTGCGTCTCCACGGGCATTAATCTCCAGGGCGGCATCGAGGCTGCCACGCCGATCATCACAACGAACGCATCCAGATATAAATACTGGCTCGTCCAGGGCCTGATCGACGACTTTGCCATTGCGGCGGCCACGGTTCTTGACCAGCAGGGCCTGACCGACAACTCCTGCGTTGCCTGCTTCGGCGGCTCGGGCCTCCAGATGCAGTGGGATGCCGGCACACAGAACGCTTTCCGCTACGCGCTCTTCACCGCGCAGAACCTTTATGCGGAACCCATCATCGGCGCCGTCTACGCTTTCCTGATGGGCTGGGCAACTCCGGATACCATCTGGCCGAGCTGGGTCAAGTGGGATGACCACGGCACAAACGGTCACACCTACCCGCAGCTCCGCCTGCCCACCGTGTGGCTTGAGCCCGATTCCTACAAGCACTATCTCGAGTGGACGGATATGTACGCCAAGGCCAATGCATACGATTATCCGCAGGAAGGCATCAATCTTGACGACTACTCTCCGTTCGTCGACAAGGTGCCCGACGATTACAAGAAACCGAACTAACCATCTCCCCGATCGGAACGTCGGCATATACGAGCTAACGAAATTTGGACGGCGTTTATCGCCGTCCAAATTTCAAAGGAAAAAATCTGGCAGGTGAAAACATGACAAAATCACTGGAGTTTAGGGGAATCGGGAAATCTTTCCCCGGAGTGCGCGCCCTTGACAACGTCAGCTTCCGGGCGGAGGGCGGAAAAGTGCTCGCGCTGCTGGGTGAAAACGGCGCCGGAAAATCGACGCTCCTTAAAATCATGAGCGGCGATCTGAAGGCCGACGAGGGCGAGGTCCTGCTCAACGGCAAAAAAGTTGAGTTTCCCGGCCCTCGGGAGGCAATTGAGGCCGGAATCAGCGTCATCTACCAGGAGCGCCAGCTCATCCCCAGCATGTCCGTTATGGAGAACATATTTGCAGGGGCGCTTCCCAAGACGAAGCTCGGCCTGTTCGACAAGCGAAGGCTCTACAACGAGGCGACGGAGATCATCAGAAAGTTCGGTCTGGACATTGATCCTTTAGAGCCTGTAGGACAGCTCAACATCGCGCACCAGCAGATGGTTGAGATCATGAAGGCGTACCGCAGAAATTCGGACATCATCGCCTTCGACGAGCCCACTGCTCCTCTGACAGAAAAAGAGATCAAAATCCTCTTTGAGCTCATCTTAAAGCTCAAGGAAGAGGGAAAGGTCGTCATCTACGTCTCCCACCGTCTCGCCGAAATCTTCCAGGTCACGGACGAAATCGTCGTCCTGAAGGACGGCAAGTTCGTCAAGACCCTGAAAACGTCCGAAACGACGGAGGCTGAGCTGATCAAGGCAATGGTAGGCAGAGACATCGGGGACACCTACGCAAACCTTAAGAGAAACGACAACATCGGCGACGTCGTACTTGAGGTGGACAAGCTCAGCAATCTCGTGCTCAAAGACGTGAGCTTCAAACTGCGCCGCGGCGAAATCCTGGGTTTCGCGGGACTGGTGGGCGCCGGGCGCACGGAGGTCGCGCGCGCAATCTTCGGAGTGGATCCGATTACAAGCGGAGAAATCAGGCTGGAAGGAAAGCCCGTGTCGTTTAAGAATCCCGGGGAAGCCATCCGCGCCGGCATCGCGCTTGCGCCGGAGGACCGCAAGTACGAAGGCCTCGTCATGTTCCGCTCCATCAAGGATAACGTTGTCATGCCCGTCATCGATACTCTGAACAAGGGTATCTTCGTGGACAAAAACGAGCTTACCAAACTGGCGAATAAAGCCGTGGAGAAATACTCGATTAAAACGCCCACCATTGACAAGAAAACATCGGAGCTGTCGGGCGGCAACCAGCAGAAGGTCATTCTGGGACGCTGGACAAACGAGAAAATGGTGACGAAGGTGCTGATTCTCGACGAACCCACAAAGGGTATCGACGTGGGCGCCAAAGCGGAGATTTACCAGACCGTCTGCGACCTGGCCAGGCAGGGAATCGCCGTGATATACATATCCAGCGAGCTGACGGAAGTTATCAACCTGGCTGACAACATTGTCGTAATGCGCAGAGGGCGCGTGACGGGTATCGTACCGCGCGAAGAAGCGACGGAAGAAAAAGTCCTTGCCCTGGCCATGCGTGATTAAGGAGGCGGAAACCTTGAGAAAAGAGAGCTTCTATAGAAAGTATATTCGCCCAATCATTACTCATAAAGTGTTTTCGCTTGTGATTATTCTCCTGGCGCTGGTTGTATTGTTTTCCATTTGGTCAGCGGCCCAAGGCAAACAGTTCTTTAAAGCGAGCACCTTAAGAAACATTTTGAACTCCATTGTCTTAACGTCGTTTCTGACGATTGGCGCCGGCATGCTGCTCATAGCGGGCGATATGGACCTCTCCCAGGCGGCGGTAGGCGCTTTCGGAGGTATCGTTCTGGCCGCGTCAATCGTGTACTGGAAGCTGCCCTGGTTCGTGGGGATAATCATTTGCCTCCTGCTTTGCGGCGTTTTGGGCGCCATTAACGCGATCATGGTAACGCGGTACCGTTTCCCGTCCTTCATAGCAACGCTGGCGATGATGTCCATGGCGAAGGGTCTTATGTATATTTTCAGCACCATCGGCAAGGGATCGGACGTCGCTTCCAATATCGCCGTCAACAACCCTTACCTTAACTTTATCGGCAAAGGCACCATCGGCCCCGTCCCCTTCGGAATCATTGTCATGCTCGTCTTTTTCCTGGTCTACGGGATACTATTAACAAAGACGAAAATCGGACTTAAAATCATGCTCATGGGCGGCAACAAGGCGGCCGCGAATCTGGCGGGAATCAATTCCAAAAAAATATTGTTTGCCCTTTTCGTTAACGCATCGGTTCTCGCCGGCGTGGCCGGAATCTTCAGCACTGGCCGTCTCGGTCAGGGCTCGCTGCTTGCCCTGCAGACAAACCAGTTTTCCGGTCTTACGGCGGCGATTTTGGGCGGAATTTCGTTTGGCGGCGGCTCCGGCGGTATGGGGGGCGCGTTTGTCGGACTCCTGATTCTAAACACCTTCCAGATCGGCATGGGCGTTGTCGGCGTCAATCCGTACTGGGTCAACGTCTTCTCCGGCGTGATCCTGCTGATCGCTCTGGCGACGGACTTCATCTCCAGAAGACGCCTCAGGTCGGTATAAGTAGGAGGTAACATCATGCAAAAGAGGAAAATTATTTCTCGCATACTGCGGAATAAATCCACGCCGCTTATTGTGATTTTGATCATAATGTGCATCATCACCATGATCGTCAGCAGCGGCGTGCTGAAAGGCGAGCCGCTCAGCGCTATGTTTACCCGTGGATTTTTGTCCGGCGGCAATCTCATCGGCATTTTCAACAAGCTGGTCATCCAGGCCTTTATGATGTGCGGCATCGTCCTGTTGCTGATCGGCGGGAACATTGACCTCTCCGTCGCAGGCCAGGCCGGCCTGACGGCCATGGTATTCGCCTGGCTCTGTCAGAAAACAAGCCTCCACTGGATCATAATCTTCCTGATCTGCGTCGTAATGGGGGCGATCCTGGGGCTGCTCAACACACTTCTGGTCAACCGCTTGAAATTCCCCTCGTTTATCGCGACCATCGGCATGTCCTCGGTCTACGCAGGACTCTGCAATATTATGACCAAGGGCGACAACATCCAGATCAGCACTGCCAAACATGGGAGTTTCGTCACCATGGGCAGAGCCAACATCGGCGGCTGGCTTCCCGTTTTGTTTTTGGTCGCAGTCATCGTTCTCATCGCATATCAGTTTATATTGTCCAGGACCACGTTCGGACGAAGCCTCTATATGTGCGGCGGCAATTCCACCGCGGCGCGCCTGTCCGGCCTGAAGCCCGACAGAATACTTAGATTCCTGTTCCTGAATAACAGCATCCTTGCGGCCATCGGCGGCCTCTTATGGGTGTCCCAGTATCAGCTTGCCAGCCCGACGGCCATCACCTCTTCCGGCATGGATTTCGAGGTCATTTCCGCCTCGGTCCTTGGCGGCGTGGCTTTTCACGGGGGCTCCGGGAGCATCGGCGGGGCATTTGTGGCGCTGATGGTGCTCAACGTCTTTGAAAACATGCTCCACGTCATGAACGTTCAGGACTACTACATCGTTTTCGCAACGGGCGCCATACTGGTCATCGCGCTCGGCATCGACTATATCAACGCCGAAAGGCGGCGCAAAGCTCTGTTGGTTGCGTCCATCTCCGGCGCATCGGAAACCAAATAACGTTTTGTCTTAAGCAAAACTGCGGGATCGCCGTACTTCGGCGGTCCCGTTCTCATTCCTTCATCTGTGCAGCCTGCTTACATCCCCCTGTATCCCTTCTCCCCTGCTCCGGCCGGTATAAAAAGCCTGAGAAAACACGCAAAATCGTGTCATCTCAGGCTTTTTCACATTATCGGGTAAAAAGGGGCATAAACAGCTGTGCGTTAAAGCCGGCACAGCGTCAATTATCCGCAGTAGACCGCAAAGACCGCTTTGTATAAATGGTAGGCGTCGAGCTTGGACGTAATCTCCCACGGCGCGTGCATGCTGAGGACGGGGACGCCTGCGTCAATCGTCGCGATGCCGCGGTTTGCCATGTACTTGGCGACGGTGCCGCCGCCGCCCTGGTCCACTTTGCCCAGCTCGGCCATCTGCCAGCGCACGCCGTGCTTTTCAAACAGGGCGCGCAGCATCCCCACTGTCTCGGCTGACGCGTCCGACGAGCCGGCCTTCCCGCGGGAACCGGTAAATTTGAGCACGCCGATGCCGTAGTTGAGCCTTGCGCTGTTGTTCTTTTCGGAGACGTCGGCGTAGTTCGGGTCAAAGGCGTTGCACACGTCGGCGGACAGGCAGAAGGACTTCTCAAAGCAGTGGTGGAGCAAAACGCCCTGCGCGCGGCACAGGTCCGAGATAAACGCCTCGAACGCCGCCGACTGCATTCCCGTCACGCCGTCCGACCCAATCTCCTCCTTGTCCGTCAGCACGCACACGGCCGTCTTCTCCGGCGTGCCGATGTCCAACAGGGCGCGGAGGGCGGCGAAGGCGCAGACGCGGTCGTCCTGGCCGTACGCACCGATGAGGGAGCGGTCAAGCCCCGTGTCGCGGGCGCGCCCGGCGGGAACGGCCTCCAGCTCCGCGGAGAGGAAATCCTCCTCCGTGATGCCGTAGCGGTCGTAGAGCAATCTCAGCACGTTGTATTTCACGCGGTCTGAGTCCTTTTCCTCGCCAAACGGGCGGCTGCCGACGAGGATATTGAGGCCCTCGCCCGTAAACGCCTCGGAGAGCGTCTTTTTCGCCTGGTCCTTGTCGAGATGCGGGAGCAGGTCCGTGATATAGAAAACGGGGTCGCTCTCGTCTTCGCCGATGACGACGTCCACCGCCGTCCCGTCGCGGCGGACGACGACGCCGTGGAGAGAGAGCGGGATGGTCACCCACTGGTATTTTTTAATCCCGCCGTAGTAGTGCGTCTTGAAGAACGCAAGCTCCGTGTCCTCGTAGAGGGGGACCTGCTTTAAGTCGAGGCGCGGCGCGTCGACGTGCGCCGCCGCGATGTTGATGCCCTCGGAGAGGGGCTTTTCCCCGATGACGGCGAGCATGACCGCCTTGCCCTCGACCGTCTTGTACACCTTCATCCCGGGCCGGATCTCCATCCCCGCCTCATACGGCACAAATCCGCGCCCGGCGGCGAGCCTTACGGCGTATCTGACCGCCTCGCGCTCCGTTTTGGCCTCGTCGAGGAAGGTCTTGTATTCTTCGGCGTACCCGTAGGCGCGGTTTATTTCGTCTTCCGGGAGAATGTCGTATGCGTTTTTCTTTTTGAAAAACAGCTCGTCTCGCTCTGCCATGTTTATACTCCTTTCCTTTAAGCGCTCAGCTCTTTACGCGGTCTGGTTCATCTTCGAGAGCATCTCGGTGAAAAACGCCCTGCAGCGCTGCCTGAATTCGTCCGACGTGGGCGCGTTGCTTTCAAGGACGCAGTCGCAGTTTTCAATGAAGAAAGACGCCGGTTTCTGCGCGGCCACGCGCATGCGCGCGTATTCTTCCGAAACGCCGTCGCGCTCCATAATGCGACGCACGCGCACTTCTTCCGGCGCCGTGACGCCGATGAGCACGTCGCAGCGCTCCCCCAGCCCGCTTTCGATGAGCGCGATCGCGTCAATGGCGGCGACGGAGACGTTCTCCTCCCGCCACTGCGCAAGCAGGCGGTCGACTTCCTCCACGACGTAGCGGTGTGTGATGGCGTTGAGGTCCGCCAGCGCCTTTTCGTCCGCGAAGACAATGCGCCCGAGCGCCTTGCGGTCGAGCACGCCGTTTTGGATGACGCCGGGGAAACGGGCTTCTATTTCGCCGAGCATCGCCCGGTTCGTTTCAAGCATGTCATGATAGAGCGCGTCGCAGTCGATGACGCGCGCGCCAAATTCCTTCAGGACGCCCAGCACCGTCGTCTTCCCGCTGCCGGTGCCGCCCGTAATGCCTATTATAAACATACTGCCTCCGTATTATCGAAAAGGAATGCCCTTTATTTCACTTCCATGCCCAGCACGCGCTCGATTTCCGCCCTCTCAAGGCCTCCCTGCCGGAGAATCCTCGGCGGGGTGGCGGTCAGGTCCACAATCGTGGACTCAATCCCCAGCGCGCACTGTCCCCCGTCGATGACGGCGTCGATTTTCCCGTCGAACACGTCGAGCACGTCCTGCGCGCATTTCGGGCTCTTCTCGCCGGAGAGGTTGGCCGACGGCGCCGCAAGCGGCACGCCGGCTGTGCGGATGAGCCGGAGCGTCATCTCATGGTCCGGGCAGCGCACGCCGACCGTGTCGCCCCCCGCCACCACGATGTCCGGCACCGCCTCGCTTCGCCATAAGACCATCGTCAGCGGCCCCGGCCAGAAGGCGTCGGCGAGAGCGTACGCCTCTTCGGGTATGCCGCGGCAAAAGCGCTCGACGTCCCGCATGGAGGCGACGAGCAGGCTGATGGGCTTCGTCTCCGGCCTGTTTTTCACCTCGTAAATCTTTTCAACGGCGCGCGCGTTCAGGCCGTTTGCGGCAAGGCCGTAGACCGTCTCCGTCGGCACGGCGACGAGCCCGCCGCCGAGAATGATTTCCGCCGCGAGGGGGATATTATCTGTTATTCTCCGTGTCGTCATAGCGCATCTTTCGCGTGTTGCGGCTTCCTTTCGCCTTATTCCTCCGGCTGCATCGCCGAGAGTTTTGCCGTCTGGTCCGCCAGCTGCAGGGCCTCGATGACTTCGTCCAGGTCGCCGTCGAGAATCTCGTCGAGCCGGTAGAGCGTCAGGCCAATCCGGTGGTCCGTCATGCGGCCCTGCGGGAAGTTGTAGGTGCGGATGCGCTCGGAGCGGTCGCCCGTTCCGACCTGGCTCTTCCGCTCGGCCGCCTGCGCCTCGATCTGTTTTCGCAGCTCCTGCTCGTACAGGCGTGAGACAAGGATTTTCATGGCGCGCTCGCGGTTTTTATGCTGGCTGCGCTCGTCCTGGCATTCGACGACCGTGCCCGTCGGGATGTGCGTGATGCGGATGGCCGACTCCGTCTTGTTGACGTGCTGCCCGCCGGCGCCGCTGGAGCGGAACGTGTCAATCTGCAGATCGGCGGGGTTTATCTCAAAGTCCACCTCTTCCATCTCCGGCAGCACGGCGACGGTGACGGTGCTCGTGTGGATGCGGCCGGACGACTCCGTGTCCGGCACGCGCTGGACGCGGTGCACGCCGCTTTCGTATTTCAGGCGCGAGTACGCCCCCTCGCCGATGACGAGGAAGCTCACCTCGCGGATGCCGCCCAGCTCCGTCTCATTGATATACGCCACTTCCGTCTTCCAGTGCATGCGGTCGGCGTACATGCAGTACATGCGGAACAGGCTCGCCGCAAACAGCGCCGCCTCGTCCCCGCCCGCCCCGCTGCGGATTTCGATGATGACGTTCTTCGAGTCGTTCGGGTCGCGCGGCAAAAGCAAAATCTTGATCTCCTTTTCAAGGCGCTCCATTTCGATTTTCGCCGCGTCGTACTCCTCCTGCGCGATCTCCTTCATCTCCGGGTCGGAGAGAAGCTCCTCCGCCTCCCTCTTGTTCTGCTCGGCGCGCTTGTATTTGCGGTACGCCTCGACAACAGGCGCGATGTCCTTCTGCTCGCGCGCGAGCTTTGCGTACATCGCGGGGTCTGTATAGACGGAGGGGTCCTGCATGCGCTTTTCAAGTTCCAGATATTTTCCTTCGATTTCTCTCAGTTTGTCGAACATAAACGACGTCCTTCGCTTTTATTTCATACCGTAATCAGCCAAAAAAGCCAATTTAAAATATTAACACAGTCTCATTTTCTTGTAAACTCCCGCTCGCAAAACCATGCTGTCGACTTAAGCAAAAAGCGAGATTCTCGTCCTAAACACGCTTTATATGGCAAACCCGCGCGCCCGCCCTCTTGAACGGCGGGCGTTTTGATGATACCATCGTCTCGACCTTCCGCCGGAGGAGCTGATACCCTTGATTGAACTGAAAAATCTGACCGTCCCCGCCGTGGAGGGACCCGAAGGCGTTTATGCCGCAGCCGCGCGGGCGCTGGGCGTCCCGCAAAGCCAAATCAAGACGCTTGAGATATTGCGCCGCTCCGTCGACGCAAGGCGGAAAAACGCCATCTCATTTGTCTTTACCGTCGCCGTCTCCCTCGAGGGCGAAGACGCTCTCCTCGAAAAGGCGCGCGGGAAGTTTCGCCGCTACCAGCCGCCGGAGCCCTACCGCTTCCCTTACTCTCATCTCACGGCGGAAAAACGCCCCGTCGTCGTCGGCATGGGCCCGGCGGGGCTGTTTGCGGCGCTGTGCCTTGCGGAAGCGGGCGTGCCGCCGATCGTCATAGAGCGCGGGCAGCCCGTGGAGCGGCGCGTCAAGGACGTTAATCGCTTCTGGGAGACGGGCGCGCTGGATACCAGCTCCAACGTGCAGTTCGGCGAAGGCGGCGCCGGCACGTTCTCCGACGGCAAGCTCACGACGGGCATCAGCGACGCGCGCATCCCCTTCGTTCTCAGGCGTTTCGTCGAGTTCGGCGCGCCGGAGGACATCCTGTACCTCTCAAAGCCCCACATCGGGACGGACAGGCTGCGCGCCCTGCTCGTAAACATGCGCCGGCACCTCATTTCGCTCGGGTGCGACATCCGATTCAGCGCGCGGCTAGCCGACATCGACACCGCGGACGGGCGCGTGCGGGCGCTGCGCGTCGAGTCGGAGGGCGGCGCTTACACCCTGCCCGCAGACTATGTCCTGCTCGCCCCCGGTAACGGCGCCCGGGACACGTTTGAGATGCTTATGAGCCGCGGCGTGAAGCTCACGCCGAAAAACTTTTCCGTCGGCGTGCGGATAGAGCACCTGCAAAGCGCCATCGACGCGGCCAACTACGGAAAGGCCGCCACGCTCGGCACGCTGCCGGCTTCGGACTACAAGCTCGCCGTCCACCTCAGGGACGGGCACAGCGTCTACACCTTCTGCGTCTGCCCGGGCGGGCACGTCGTCGCCGCGGCAAGCGAGTCAGGCCGCGTTGTGACAAACGGCATGAGTTATTATGCCCGCGACGGGCAAAACTGCAACGGCGGGCTGCTCGTGTCCGTCACGCCGGACGACTTCGGGCACGACGCGCTCGACGGCATCGCCTTCCAGCGCCGGCTGGAAGAGGCGGCTTACCAATACGGCGGCGGAGGCTACCGCGCACCGGCGCAGCTTTTAGGCGACTTCCTCGCGAAAAGGCCGTCTGCCGGGCACCGCTCCGTCGTGCCGACGTACAGGCCGGGCGTTAAGTTCTGCAACCTCTGGGACGTGCTCCCCGATTTTGTCTGCCGCGCCCTCGCCGAGGCCATCCCGGAGATGGACAGAAAAGTGCGCGGCTTTGCCCATCCCGACGCGGTGCTCACCGCCGTCGAGACGCGCTCGTCGAGCCCCGTGCGCATCGAGCGCGAGGACGGGCAGAGCGTCAGCCTCAAAGGGCTCTTCCCCGCCGGGGAAGGCGCGGGGTACGCCGGCGGCATCATGTCCGCCGCGGTCGACGGCATCCGCGCGGCCGAGGCCCTGTGCGCGGCGCTGTGACGGCGCGCAGGCACAAAAAGAGAAAAACCGCCTGCTTTTGGCAGGCGGTTTTTGATCAGTACATCATGATTTCAATGGTGACGAAGGGCCTCCCGTCAATACTCCTTGCTCCGATGGCGACGATGATGCCATACGTCTGGTTTACGTAATAACTGACGATGTAGCCCGTCATCAGGTTAAATCCCCCGTAAGCAAACCCGTTGTCCTCAAGGAGGTCGATGTACCTCGTGAGCTTGCCTGACAGGTCGGCGTCCGTCATCCCCTCCACGAGATAGTTAAAGACGCTTCCGCCGTCGTACCTGTAAGGCGAAAGCTGCGCCAGAGCGCCGAAATCGGGGACGGGGTAATAGTCCGCGTAATAGACGGTCTTCGGCAGGATCTCCCTGAAATCCTTCAGCTCGCCGGCTTCAAGGCGTTTTAAGTCGTTGATGGGGACGATGAGGTTGATGTTCTGCCCCGACGCGGCAAACGCCGTCGTCACGCCGACGACCTTGCCCGACGCGTCGAGCAGGACGCCGCCGCTGCTGCCGGGCGAGATCGGCGCCGTCGTCTGGATGAAACGCATCCCGTCGATTTCCCGGTTGAGGCCCGAGATAATGCCCGTTGAAAACGTGTTTTTCAGCCCGAGCGGGTTGCCGAGAGCGTACACCGTCTCGCCGACGCGCACCGCGTCGGAGTCGGCCAGCTTCAGGGCAGGAAAGCCCTCCCCCTCCACCTGAATAAGGGCGAGGTCGATGTTGTCCTTTTCGCCGGTGGCGTAAACGCCGAGCACTTTATGGCGCTGCCCGTCCGACGTGACGGCGACGGCGGCCGTCGCCCCCTTGATGACGTGGAAGTTCGTGACGGCAAGCCCGTCCTCGCGGATGAAAAAGCCGCTGCCCGTCTTGATTTTTGTGCCCTTCATATCCGTGATCTCAAGGTAAAACACGGCGGGCGAGGCCATTTCATACAGCGCGTTCGGCTCAAGGCTCAGGCGCAGGTCAAAGCGCTGGCGCAGCGCCGGAGTCACCATACGCACGACGATGGCCGCAACCTCCGCGCGCGTGACGGGCAAGTCGGGGTAAAACGCGCGGTTTGCGCCGCTTCCCGTCAGGACGCCGGCGGCGTAGAGCGCGTAGACGGCGCTTGAATATGGCTTGTCCTCCGGCACGTCCGCAATCGCGCCGGCGTCGACGCGGTTCATGGCCCCGAGCGCCTCCGCGGGCAGCGCACGAGACAAAATCGCCGCGACCTGCGCGCGTGTGGCGACCGCGTCAAAGGACTCAATTTCCTCATCAATAATCCCGTTTGCCCTCGCGTAGTCGGCATAGCCGCTGTACCACGCGCCGTCCGCTTCGGGGATGGCGGCGCCGTAGTACGTCGCATGGATGACGGCCGCGAGCTTGACGGCTTCCGCGAGCGTGACGGGAGACTCCGGCTCAAAGCGCGTGTCCGTCCGCCCGGCAATTAACCCCAGCTCGTAAGCGATCTGCACGTACTGCGCATACCACTTGACGGACTGGATGTCCTCAAACCGGCCGGTTGTGTATGTACGGACGGGCCTGAACCGGTCAAGCCCCGCCGTCTGCGCCGCGGCAAGCGGCACGACGGTTATCATCAAAACAAGCGCGATGAGCCCCGCGGTAAGTCTCTTTCTCATTGTATCCTCCTGTTGCCGAAAAACGCGCGCCGCTTATTAAGGCGCGGCGCATGCCATTTTTTTCATTGTACATGGACGGCGCTCCAGTTTCAACCGTTTTTGTCAGGCGTGCGTATTTTTCGTCGGATGAAATAAAAAGCAGCCGCATTGGCCGCCGGCTGCTTGATGCGTCGTCTTTGGAACCGATTACTCCGCTGTGTGCTCCGGCGGGCGCGGCGGCCGACGCGAGAGGTAGTAGAGCGAGTCGTCGATGACATACTTGAAGTTCCGGCTGACTAAAAGGTACGCGCTCGACAGGATGAAAAACAGGATGCCCGCGAGGCCGATGAGCCCGGCGCTTTTGCCGAACGCAAGGTCCGACAGCAGCGCGCTGGACACGACGGAAAAGCTGTTGATCGCGATGTGCACCACCATGGGCGCTACCATTGAGCTGCTCCTGTAGTAGACAAGGCCGAGGAGAAGGCCGATGACGGCGGCGTACGCGCCCTGCACGGGCTGCAGGTGATAGACCCCGAACAGCACCGCCTGGACGACGAGGGCGATTTTGATGGGCATGATTTTCCTCAGCTCGCCGAAAATCAGCCCGCGGAACATAATCTCCTCGACGACCGGGCCGATAATCCCGACGGTCAGGAGCGTGATGACGAAATCCCCGCCGACAATGAGCTGGGAAAGCTCCTCGTAGTTTTGAAACAGCGGCTCGAGAAACGGAAGGCTTCTCAGCAGCGTGAGCAGCAGCGCGACCATGAAGTTGACGCCGATTCCAAAAACCGCGAGCATGACAATCGCGGCGGCGTCCAGCGGGCGGTAGCGCAGAAAAGCGCGCACGTCGTGCGGGCGGTCGCGGTAGATGACAAAGTACGAGGCGAGCGCAATAATGGCCGCAAAGAGGACGATGTACGGCGTTTTGTCGAGCAGAAAGTTTATGACTTCGTTTAAGACTTCCTGAAAGCGGTAGATACTCTGAATATCGCCGTTTACGGCGATATAACCAAGGCCAAGCAGAACCGCCAGCGCGTTTTGCGCCGCGTAATAAATCGCCAGGACGGCGAGGATGCGCCCCACAGGCGCCAGAACTCTCTTCATAAGACTAAACTCCCAGTCGCTTTTTCCTGCCGGCAGGCATCTTGCGGCAACCGCCTCGTTTTATTATAGCCTCATCCCCCGGCAAAGTCGAGAAGAAAATGGAAAAATCCTTACAGCCACGAAAGCCACTCGATGAGGAGCAATAGCGCAATCCCCGGCAGGCCCAGTATCCCCACGATAGCGGCGTTAATCCAGTTTACGGCGATAAAGATGCCGATGAGGCCGCCGAGGAAGTTGAGGACGAAAAGCGCGATAAAACCTAAAACCGTGCTGAGGAGTAGCTTTAAGACAAACTTCGTGGGCTTGCGGAACACAATCAGCGCCAGAAGAGCCAAAAGCGCAATCAGGATAATGACGGCCGTCGTCTGTAATCCACCCATCGCACAATCCTCCGCATCATTTAAGTCGTGTGTTTATTTAATGTATATGAGACGCGGGTGGACAAATATTTGCGTTTACAGAATTTGCCCCGCGTAATCCCGCGCCGCCCGGGAATACTAAGCTCGGACAGATTTCTTGGCCGTCATGGCGGCCGGCCACAAGACTGACTTAAGCTCGGTTGGCCCATTGGCCCGCGGCCAAGACCTTAGGCGAAAAGTTTAAGTGAGTGTGTGACGAGACTGTCTGTCCAACGGACGGCGACTGCGTATTATTGCAGTCGCCGTTTCGTTTGCAACGGGAAATGTACACGGAAGCGCCCGGTTTGCCTATCGCGGCGCGCCATTTCTATACCCAAAAGGGCGCGGGGAAAATCCCCTTGATTTCCATATCCTTTTACCTTATACTAAATATATAACTACAGGGCGCTTTTGTGCCCATATATAGGGGATAACGCATGAAAAAAACACGTAAGACAACTTCCTATGGCAACGAGAGCATCTTGAGCCTGAAAGGTGCCGATCGTGTTCGCAAAAGGCCCGGCGTTATCTTCGGATCAGACGGCCTCGAAGGCTGCCAGCACGCGGTCTTCGAAATCCTCTCCAACGCCATCGACGAGGCGCGCGAGGGGTACGGAAAGCTCATCATCGTCACGCGCTATGAGGACAACTCCATCGAGGTGGAGGACTTCGGGCGCGGCTGCCCCGTGGACTGGAACCCGGTGGAAAACCGCTTTAACTGGGAGCTTGTCTTCTGCGAGCTTTACGCCGGCGGCAAGTACGCAAACGACGAGGGCGAAAGCTACGAGTATTCCCTTGGCCTTAACGGCCTCGGCTCGTGCGCCACGCAGTACGCCTCGGAGTACATGGACGTCACCGTCTGGCGGGACGGGTTTGAATACAAGCTGCACTTTGAAAAGGGCGAAAACGTCGGCGGGCTGCAGAAAACCCCCTACTCCGGCAAGCGCACCGGCACGGTCATCCGCTGGAAGCCGGATATCGAGGTGTTTACGGACATCAATATCCCCGCCGAATACTTCCTTGACACGCTCAAGCGCCAGGCCGTCGTCAACGCCGGCGTGACGTTCCGGTTCCGCAACGAGGCGGACGGCAAGTTCCAGACGACGGAATTTTACTACGAAAACGGCATCATCGACTACGTCCGCGAAATCGCGGGGGACGACCCTCTCACCGAGCCGATTTATTTCGAGGCGGAGCGCCGCGGGCGCGACCGCGAGGACAAGCCCGAATACAAGGTGCGCCTGACGGCGGCGCTGTGCTTTTCCAATCGCATAAGCCGCATCGAATACTACCACAACTCCTCGTGGCTCGAGCACGGCGGCGCGCCGGAAAAGGCGGCGCGCAGCGCATTCGTCGCGGAAATTGACGCGTACCTGAAGAAAACGGGCAAGTACACGAAAAACGAGAGCAAAATCACCTGGGCGGACGTGCAGGATTGCCTCATCCTCGTCACAAACTGCTTTTCCACGCAGACGTCCTACGAGAACCAGACGAAAAAGGCCATCACGAACAGGTTCATCCAGGAGGCCATGACGGAGTTTTTCCGCAGCCGGCTCGAGGTGTACTTCATCGAGAACAAGGCCGACGCGGAGAAAATCGCCGAGCAGGTTCTCATCAACAAGCGCAGCCGCGAGACGGCGGAGAAGGCGCGGCTGAACATCAAAAAGAAGCTCTCCGGCACCATCGACCTGTCCAACCGCATCCAGAAATTCGTCGACTGCCGCTCAAAGGACGTGGAAAAGCGCGAGCTGTACATCGTCGAGGGCGACAGCGCCCTGGGCGCGTGCAAGCTCAGCCGCGACGCGGAGTTTCAGGGCATCATGCCCGTGCGCGGGAAAATCTTAAACTGCCTTAAGGCCGACTACGACAAAATTTTCAAAAGCGAAATCATCACGGACCTTATCAAGGTGCTCGGCTGCGGCGTCGAAGTCAACAGCCGCCACTCAAAGGATTTAAGCACGTTCGATTTGAGCAATCTCCGCTGGAAGCGCGTCATTATCTGCACCGACGCCGACGTGGACGGCTTCCAGATCCGCACCCTCATCCTCACCATGCTCTACCGCCTCGTGCCCACGCTCATCCGCGAAGGCTACGTCTACATTGCCGAGTCGCCCCTGTATGAAATCGAGTGCAAGGGCAAGACGTACTTCGCCTACAGCGACAAGGAAAAGGCGGAGATTATCGCGAGCCTTGGCGGCGCCAAGCACACCATCAACCGCTCGAAAGGCCTCGGCGAAAACGACCCGGAGATGATGTGGCTGACGACCATGAACCCAGAGACGCGCCGGCTTATCAAGGTCTTGCCGGAGGACGCCGAGCGCACGGCCGAAATCTTCGACCTGCTCCTGGGCGACAACTTAAACGGCCGGAAAGACTTTATCGCCGAAAACGGGCATAAATACCTGGATTTCGCCGATCTTTCGTAGGGAGTCGCTTGTATGGCTAAAAAAGATACGCCTTCGGGCAAAAAAGTGAATAATCCGAACGTCGTCGGGCTGCGCGCGGAAGTGGTGGAGCAGCCGATTACCCGGACGCTTGAGACAAACTACATGCCCTACGCCATGAGCGTCATCGTCTCCCGCGCCATCCCGGAAATCGACGGGTTTAAGCCCTCCCACCGCAAGCTCCTCTACACGATGTACAGGATGGGGCTTCTCACCGGTCCGCGCACGAAATCGGCCAACATCGTCGGGCAGACGATGCGCCTTAATCCCCACGGCGACGCCGCCATCTACGAGACGATGGTGCGCCTGTCCAAGGGGTACGAGGCGCTCCTGACGCCGTTTATCGATTCCAAGGGCAACTTTGGCAAAGTCTACTCCCGCGACATGGCGTACGCCGCCTCGCGGTACACCGAAGCCAAGCTCGCCCCGATATGCGCCGAGCTTTTCCGGGACATCGAGCAGGACACCGTCGACTTTGTGGACAACTACGACGGCACCATGAAAGAGCCTGTCCTCCTGCCGACGACTTATCCCAATATCCTCGTGAGCGCCAACACGGGCATCGCCGTCGGCATGGCCAGCAACATCTGCGGCTTTAACCTCGCGGAAGTGTGCCAGACGACGATTGACTACATCGAAGACCCAAACCACAATCTGCTGTCCACCCTCAAGGCCCCCGACTTTCCCACGGGCGGGGAGCTTCTCTACAACGCCGAGGAGCTTCAGGCCATCTACGAGACGGGGCGCGGCAGCGTCAAGGTGCGCGCGCGCTGGCGCTACCTGCCGAAGGAAAACATCATTGAGATTTACGAAATCCCCTACACCACCACCGTCGAGGCGATTATCGACAAGGTCTCCGAGCTCGTCAAAAGCGGAAAGCTCCGCGAAATCAACGACATGCGCGACGAGACAGACCTCACGGGCCTCAAGCTCGCCATTGACCTCAAGCGCGGCACGGATCCGGAAAAGCTCATGGCAAAGCTCTTCCGCCTCACACCCCTCATGGACACGTTCTCCTGCAACTTCAACGTCCTCATCGCCGGCATGCCGCGCGTGATGGGCGTGCGGGAGATACTCGACGAGTGGATTGCGTGGCGCACGGAATGCGTCCGCCGGCGCGTGTACCACCAGCTGCAAAAGCAGAAGGAAAAGCTCCACCTCCTCTACGGCCTGAGGAAAATCCTCCTCGATATCGACCGGGCCATCGCCATCATCCGCGAGACGGAGGAGGAAGCGGAAGTCGTGCCGAACCTCATGATCGGCTTCGGCATCGACGAGGCGCAGGCCGAGTTCGTGGCGGAGATTAAGCTGCGCAACATCAACCGCGAGTACATCCTCAAGCAGACGGAGGCCGTCACCGCTCTCGAGGAGGAAATCCGGGATCTGGAGGAGACGCTCGGAAGCGTCAAGAAAATCCGCGGCATCATCGTCGCCGAGCTGAAAAACGTCATGAAAAAGTACGGTCAGCCGCGCCGCACCCAGATCATCTACGAAACGGACGGCGAGGAGACGGAGATTGAGGACGACGCCGAAGATTACCCCGTTCACATCTTCCTCTCAAGAGAAGGGTACCTCAAGAAAATCACTCCCCTCTCCCTGCGTATGGGCGGCGAGCAGAAATACAAGGAGTCGGACGGGCCGTTCCTTACCTTTGAAAGCCGCAATCTCTGCGAGCTGCTCGTCTTTACGGACCGCCAGCAGGTCTACAAGGCGCGGGTGCGCGACTTTGAGGACATGAAAGCGTCCGTCCTTGGCGCTTACCTGCCGACCGTGCTCGGCATGGACGAGGGCGAAAACGTCGTCTACCTCCTTGACCCCGGGGATTACTCCGGCCATATCCTCTTCTTCTTTGAAAACGGCAAGGCCGCGCGCGTGGAGCTTTCCGCCTACGCGACGAAGACCAACCGCAAAAAGCTCACGGGCGCGTACTCCGGCGCAAGCCCCCTCGTGGCGGCGCTGCACCTGAAGGAAGATACCGAAGTGGCCGTCTTCTCCAGCGACAACCGCACCGTCGTCTTTTCCACGGCGCTCCTCGCCCCGAAGACGACGCGCACGACGGTGGGCGTGTCCGTCATGTCCCTCAAAAAGAAAGCGCGCGTCGTGCGCGCGGCCCCTGTGGGCGAGACGGCCATTCAAAACGCCGCGCGCTACCGGGTGCGCTCTCTCCCCGCGGCGGGCAGCACGCTCCGGGAGGAAGACAGCGAGGTCAAACAGCTCTCTCTCGACGACCTGTAACGCAATCGCGCACAGCTTTCCCCTGTGAAAGGAGGCGCGCCATGAAAAAAATGCTCCGGGCGGTAAGCGCCCTTTTGATACTTGTCGTCCTGGCAAGCGGCTGCAGCTCGGTTTTAAGCGGCGAGATCCGCATCGTCACCCCGTACGTCACGCCGACGTCGCAAGGCCCCGGCCGCATTAAGGAAGTGGAGACGTACGAGGAGCTCAAGGATGCGGCCGTCGAATTCATTCTCGGCATGGAGGAAAAGGGCCTCGTGCGCGTCTTCAGCTACGACGGGGACATCGAAAGCGACGTCGTGACCGTCTGCAGCGATATCCTGGAAAACGACCCGATCGGGGCGTTCGCCCTCTCCGGCATGGAAGGCACCGCGACGAAAATCGTCTCCTACTACGAGGTGGAGTTTTCGTTTTTCTACAACACGCGCATCGTGCCCGAGTATCTCGACGGTATCGTAACCGTCTCCACGCTGCGCTACTTTAAGTCCGAGCTTTTAAGCAAGCTTAAGTCCTACGAGGGCTATTCCGCCATCCTCACAAACAACCTCGTCATCTCGGCGGAAGAGGCGCTCAAATACGTCGAAGCGGCGTATTACGAAAACCCCCTCGACATCGTGATGGCGCCCGTTTCGGCGGTGGAGATCTTCCCGAGCCACGGCACGAGCCGCCTGTTCTTCTTCACGTTCGGGTACCGCTACGAGCCGAGCACGCTTAAGGTGATGGACGAGTCCCTCAAGAGCGCCGTCGCCTCGATGGTCAACGGCGTAAGCGCCGTCAACCGCCCCAGGGCGCTGCTTGCGCTCTGCCGCCGTCTGACCGAGTTCGTCAAGTACGACAGCGACACGGCCGCCGGCGGCGATTACACCAACCAGCACATCTCCGCCACGGCGTACGGCGCGCTCGTGACGGGGACGGCCGTCGGCGAGGGGTATGCGATGGCGTACAAGGCGCTGTGCGACAAGTTGGGCATCCCGAACACCATCGTGCTGGGCAAGCTCGGCGAAATGCAGCACGCGTGGAACATCGTCGAGATCGGCTGCGAGTACTACCACGTCGACCCGTCCATGTGCGCCGTGCACGGCTTTTCCGAGGCGTTTCTCAAGACGGACGCTGAGATGCAACAGGCCGGGTATGTATGGGACGCGGGACGCTACATGGCCTGCCAGGGGTCTCTCACATACGAGGACGTGATCGAGGAATAAGCCCATATCCCGCGCTTGCTTTTGCGCGATAAATCCACTAGAATGTCTTATATCTATCAATCTTCGTCAAAACCCGCGCGGCATACTCCGCACGGGGAGAAAGGGCGGCATAAGATGAGCGGAGAAGTTCGCTGCTTCCGGCGGCGCCTGTTCGGCTTCGACGCGGGCGACGTCATGCAGTACATCAGGGAACTGGCAGCACAGCGCAACCAGTACAAGCGCGCCGGCGAACGGCTCGAGGCGGAAATCGCCCAGTTTAAAAATGAAATCACCGCTCTGCGCGGCAGGCTGGCGGAGACGGAGCGCCGCGTGTCCGAAATCGGGCGCCAGTCGCTCGACAACGCCGCGACGGAGCTGTCCGCCCTGCAGGCGACCTACGAAAGCCTGCGCAGCGAGATGGAGGACATCGCGGAAATCCTCGCGTCCGAGCTCAATCACTTGAGTGGCACGCTCACGAACCTGTCCGCCGCGTTTGACGAGACGGACGCGCGGCTGCGCGATATCTCGGCGGCCATCGAAAGCGGAAAGCAGGCCTTTGCCATCAGCAAGACGGAGGATGAGGCGGTTTGAACACATTCCGGATCGGCACCGACGAGGTGCGCCGCTTCGCCCGGGACATGCGCGCGGGTGACCGCGTGTACCTGACCGGCACGATTTACACGGCGCGGGACGCCGCGCACAAAAAGCTCTTTGAGCTGCTCGATAAAGGCGAGAGTCTCCCCTTCCCGCTGAAAGACGCCGTCATCTACTACGCCGGCCCGACGCCGGCGCGCGAGGGCGAGATAATCGGCTCCTGCGGGCCGACGACGTCCGGAAGGATGGACAGATTTGCCCCTCGGCTGTACGACCTGGGAGTCGCCGCCACCATCGGAAAGGGCGAGCGCAGCGAAGACGTAAAGAGAGCCATCGTGGAGAACAAAGCTGTGTACCTCTGCGCCGTCGGCGGCGCCGGCGCGCTCGTCTCGCGGCATATCAAGGCCGCCGAGGAAATCGCCTTTCCCGAGCTTGGCTGCGAGGCCATCCGACGCATGACGGTGGAGGACATGCCGCTCATCGTCGCGCTCGACTGCTTTGGCGGCGACATCTTCCGGCAGGGCCGCGCGCAGTACGCGATAAATGAATGAAAAACCGGCGGACTGATTGTCCGCCGGTTTCGATTTTTGGTCTGCAAGGCGGGAGGAATGCCTGTGAAACGAAGACATAAGCGCATTCTGATCGTCTTAGGAATCATCGTTCTCGTAAGTGTCACAGGCCTTGTCGCAGAGTATGCCGGTCCGTTTGCTATTTTTGTGAATCTGCCGATCGCTCTCGTCATTTTCTAGCTGTTGTGGCTCCTTGTCGAAAGGAGTGGAAGCCGGGAGCCCTGAAATAAATGAAGAAAAAGTTGAAAACCGCTGCGGCGTCTAGGAGTTTTGACGCAGCAGCGGTTTGATATTTAAGATTTGCAAAGGGCGCTTTTCCCCGTCATTTCCTGCGCACGACGACGACCTGCACGCACCTGGTATAAGCCTTCGTGTACTGCACGATGCTCCCGCCCTCGTCGTCCGGGGGCGTCAGGCCGCCCATGGCGAGGTCCACCTTCCCGTACTGTACGTTGGTGAGCAGCTCGTCCGGGCGGATGACCTTGATTTCAAGGTCCGCGCCGAGCAGGTTGCAGACGGCGCGCGCGATGTCGATGTCCATCCCCGCCACTTCGCCGTTTTCATCAAAGTACGAGTACGGCGGAAACTCGGCCGTGACGGCCAGCGTGAGCGTTCCGGAAACTTTCTCAGCCTGCGGGGCCTGCGGCATCGCCTCGCCGAGAAGATAGGCGCGCTCGAGCGCGTCGAGATACCCTGCCTCGGCGAGTTTTGCGAGCGCGCCGTTTACGGCTTTGACGAGGTCTGGGTTTTCCCACGCGATGGCGATGTGGAAGGTCTTGTCCACAAGCGGCTCCCTGAGCGCGCGAACGCCGCGCGTTTTCGCCTTTTCGTAAACGGCTTTATCCAAAACGGCGCAGTCGAGCGCCGCGTTTTTGACGTCCCCGAGCATCGTGCCGGCCGACGCGTACTTAGCGACCCGCCCTGCCCCCTCAAGGTACGCCGGGCTTACCGACCCCTCCAGGACGCCGACGGTTTTGCCTGCGATGTCCCCGACCGAGTGGACGGGGTTTTTCGGCACTTTGCCGCCGCATCCGGTAAGCAGCAAAGCGGCAAGAAGGCATAAAGCTATCGCCGCCTTTTTCATGTCGTCACCCTCTCTGCGCGAATGCTGGCCGGTCAGGCTAGTGTTGTATTATAGCGCAAATAGTCAAACGCCGCAACCGATTCGGTGCGGCGTTCTCGCTCAGTTTGAAAATTTCAATCATGCGCCCGCGCGGCGGCGGTCGCTCCTTCGGACGCGCTCCTCAAATTCCGCGCACAGCTCCGCGGCGATTTCCTCGGAAAAGCTCTCTGTCCGTATCCGCACCGCCTTTCGCGCGCGCACCGGCGCGATGACGACGGTGCCGCGCCCCGTGTCGATGCGCAGCCCGGACGACAAGTCCGACGTCATGGCGGCGCACAGGTCCGTCAGCTGCTTCATGACGGCGCCGCGCTCGCTCTCAATCGGCAGCTCGCGCGTGACCGTCGCCACGCTCGGGACAGCCCGGCGCAAGGACGCGAGCGTCACGCCTTCCCGCAGCTTCCCGCACAGCAGTACGGCGGCGAAAATCCCGTCTTTCAGGAACTTCTGTTCCATCAGGCCGCGCTCGGCCTCTGCCCCGTCCCGCCCGAGCCGGAAGACCTTTGCGCCGTGCTTTTCCGCCATCTCCTCAATGACCGCCGGCGCCTCATAAGGGACGTAAAGCGCCTTTTCGCCCTTTTCCAGCGCGATGTGCGCTAAAATGACGGCAAGGCGCTCGCCGGTCAGCCGGTACCCTTCCTCGTCGACGGCGGTCAGCCACTTGCCGCCTTCCGTCGCCTCGAGGGTGACGATGCCGCGCGCTTTCCGGACAATCTCGCAGCCGGACAGCCTGAGCGCTTTCTTTAGCGCCCTGTTTTCCGCGCCGTACCCCGCCACGGCGACGGAAAGCCGCCCCTGAGCACCCGGCGCGCTCATGCGCGACGCCGCGGCGACGTACGCCTCGACGCTCCCCGTGACGCACTCGGCCGTCCCGTACCGGCCGGCGGGGCGGCCCGGACTTCCCCGCGCCGCCGCCTCGTACCGCCGCTCCTCTTCGCGCGGGATGACCATCCCGCCCGGCCCGAAAACGTGCAGTGAAACGGCGCCTTCTTTTTCCTCGAAATACGCCGCCGCGTCAAAGCGGTAATATTCGGCGGAAAACGCCGCGCAGGCGAGGAAGCAGCCGTCAAACCGCACGAGCTCCCCTCCCGCGGCGCACACGCCGCACCCGAAGGCCTCCGCCAGAACGCGCGCCCTGTCTCCCCCGCTCCAGCTGACGCCGACGCGCCCGCGCTGCGCCGCCGCCTCGCCGAGGGTCATGCACACATGCGGCGTCAGGACGCAGCCTGTTTCGTCCGTCACGGTTCCGGGCCCGTCAAACATGAGGGGCTGAAGGGACTCGCTGCGGCACAGCTCCCCTTCTGCGACCGTGTCGGGTGGGACGTCGCACCCCGTCCAGACCTTCGCCTTGGCCATAACGCGCGTGCGTTCGCCGATGGAGGCCCCATCGCCCACGACGCAGTCTTCTTCCAAAATAGCGTCGCGCCCGATGACGGCCCCGTCGAGCACCACAGCGCCCTCAAGGCGGCTGCCCTCGCCGACGGTAGCGCGCCCGACGACGCTCCGGCGCACCGCCGCGCCCCGGCGGACTGTCGCGCCGGAGCCGATGACGGCGTGCGGCCCGATTTCGGCGCCGGGCTCGAGTGTCACCTCCCGCCCGATATAAACGGGCGGATAGACGCTGACGTTTTCCGGTATATCGGTAAAGCTCCAGACGCCGCCGTCGCCGCCCGGGACGAGCCGCCTTAAAAACGCGTCGTTTCGGAGCAGGTCCATGCAGCAGGCGCGGTACGCCGCCGTCGAGCCGATGTCGCACCAGTACCCTTCCATTTTCACGCCGTAGAGCGCGGCGTTTTCTTTCAAAAGGCGCGGGAAGAGGTCCCTGCCAAAATCATACTGCTGGTCTGGCGGGATTTTTTCGAGGGCTTCGGGAGAAAGAATGTATATGCCGGTGTTAATCTGGTCGGTCAGCACGCGGTCCCACGCCGGCTTTTCGATAAAGTGGCGCACGCGCCCGTTTTCGTCCGTCACCACAAGGCCGTATTCGAGCGGGTTCGGGTGGCTGTAGAGCGCGAGCGTCGCCGCGGCGTTTTTCTCGCGGTGGAAATCGACGATTTTCCGCAGGTCAAAGTCGCAGACGCAGTCGCCGGAGATGACGAGCACGTCGTCGTCCCCTATGAAGCCGCGGCAGTTGAGGACGCCGCCTGCCGTCCCGAGAGGCTGCTCCTCGATTCTGTAGCGCAGCTTCATCCCGAATTTGGCGCCGTCCCCGAAATAGTCGGTGACCATCTCAGGCAGGTAGCGGAGCGTCAGGCACGCCTCGTTAAAACCGTTTTCCTTCAGGAGCATGAGGATGTGCTCCAGAACGGGCCGGTCATACAGCCGCACCATCGGTTTCGGCCGGCTGAAGCTGATCGGGCGAAGGCGCGTCCCCTCGCCGCCCGCCATGATGACGACCTTCATCTTGTCTATACCTCCGTGCAAAAGCGGCCCGATGCCGCGCAAAAGTCCACCGGGTGCGCGCATCCAAATGGGCCCACCCGGCTGACAATCAGTATTTCCCGCCGCCGCGCGCGTTATCCGTTTTCAGCCATAACGGAATATGCCGCGCCGCAGCCGTGCTATTGTATTACTCCTCTGTTTTTGATATAATTAACCATCGACTTCCAACAGCGCCGCGGCGCTAATAAGGGAGGTGCCCGCGATTTTTTACCGTCTTGTGGAGAAGTACCAGGTTAAGTCGCGCCTTTACCTTACGCTTCTCCTTATCTTTGCCGTCGCGACGTATTTCTTAGGCGGATACGCCCGCTATCTTGCGGCGGCCGAAGCGGTCGTAGCCGTCGCGATGGCTGTTTTTCTCCGCATCACATCGCGAAAACGCTCGAAAGAGCTCGAGGAATATATTGAGTCCATGACGAGCAGCCTGCAGACGGCCTCGACGGGGACGCTCACGAATTTCCCCCTGCCGGTGATGATTTTCCGCCCCGATACGGCGGAAATTCTCTGGGCCAACAGCCACTTTATCGCCGCCAGCGGCAGCAAGCGCCACCTCAAGGAAGACCGCATCACCGCCCTCTCGTCCAATTTTTCGCCGGCGTGGCTGCTCGACGGCCAGACGGAAGCGCCCGCCCCCGTCGAGATGAACGGGCGGCGCTACCGCGTATACGGCACGCTCTTCCGCCCCGAGCGGCAGCCCGGCCGCATAATGGCGACGACATACTGGGTGGACATCACGGACCTGGCCGAGCGGTACGACGAGTTCCTCGGCTCCCGCGCCGTGTGCGCGATTATCCTGCTCGACAACTACGACGAGTTTTTCAAAAACATGGACGAGAAAGAGAAATCGGCGCTGCTTTCCTCCATTTACGACAAGATTGACAAGTGGGCGAAAGAGGGCTCCGGGATTCTCTGCAAGCTCGACCGCGACAAGTACCTCTACATTTTTGAAGAGCGGTACATCGCCAAATTCGCCGCCGACAAGTTCTCGCTGCTCGACAGCGTCCGCGAATCGACCACGTTCGGCGGGCTGCACGCCACGCTGAGCATCGGCATCGGGCGCGAGGGCGACAGCTTCGAGGAAAACTACCGCTTCGCCTCCATGGCCATCGAGATGGCGCTCTCCCGCGGCGGCGACCAGGCCGTCATCAAGAGCAAATCGAACTACGAGTTTTACGGCGGCCACTCCACCGAGATGGAAAAGCGCACGAAAGTCAAATCCCGCGTCATGGCCAACGCCTTCGGCGAGCTCATCAGCGACGCGTCGACGGTCTTCGTCATGGGGCACCGCTTCGCCGATCTCGACACCGTCGGCGCCGCGGCGGGCGTCTTCTGCATCGCGCGCAAGCGGGGCAAGAAGGCGTATATCGTCATTGACACGGAAAAAACGGCCGCGGGGAACCTCATCGAGCGCCTGAAGGAGCTGCCCGATTACGAGGACGCCTTCATCTCGGCGCAGGACGCCCTGCTCATGGCCGACAGTAAGAGCCTGCTCGTCGTCGTCGACACGAGCCGTCCCGAGCAGGTCGAGTCCGAATCCCTGCTCCTCTCCCTCAACCACCTGGCCGTCATCGACCATCACCGCCGCGCGGCCACGTTTATTGAAAACGCCACGCTCAATTTCCACGAGCCGTACGCCTCGTCGGCGTCCGAGCTTGTCGTTGAGATGATGCAGTACCTCGTGGACCAGTCCGATATTCTCCGCGTCGAGGCCGAGGCACTCCTCGCCGGCATCGTGCTCGACACGAAGAGTTTTGCCATCCGCACCGGCTCGCGCACCTTCGACGCGGCCGCCTACCTGCGCCGCGCGGGGGCCGACACCATCGAGGTCAAGCGCCTTTTCCAGCAGGATTTCGACACGACGCTCGAGCGCTTCGCGCTCATTCAAAACGCGAGGATCTACCGCAACGGCATCGCCATCGCCAGCTCCCTCAAGCCGGAAAAGCGGATTATCATCGCCCAGACGGCAGACGAGCTGCTCAACATCGAGGGCGTCGAGGCGTCGTTCGTTGTCTCGCCGGACGGCGAAAACGTCAACATCTCCGCCCGCAGCATCGGGACGATCAACGTCCAGCTCATCCTTGAAAAGCTCGGGGGCGGCGGCAACCAGTCCACCGCGGGCGGCCAGATTAAGAAAAGCACCGTTCCCGAAGTGCTCACGCGCCTGAAAACGGCCATCGACGATTACCTCGCCTCAAGCGGGCAGGCCTCATAAAACGAACACAATGATGTTTGGACGATTTAGTTTGGAGGAAGACAAATGAAAGTGATACTTCTGCAGGACATAAAAGCCCTCGGCAAGAAGGGCCAGGTTGTCGAAGTGGCCGACGGGTACGCGCGCAACTATCTCCTGCCGCGCAAGCTCGCACAGGAGGCCACGGCGGACAACATCAACGCCGCCAAAATGAAGGAAAAGGCGCGCCTTAAAAAGCTCGAGGAGGAAAAGGCGCAGGCCATGGCCATCGCCGAAAAGCTCAAAGCCTGCCAGGTGCACATCCGGGCGAAAGCCGGCGGCGCGGGCAAGCTCTTCGGCTCCGTCACGTCGAAGGAAATCGCCGACGCGCTGCAGGAGCAGTGCGGCATCACGATTGAAAAGAACAAAATCGTGCAGGACGAGCCGATCAAGACCTTCGGCGCCTTCGAGGTCAAATGCAAGCTCGGCTTCGAGATTACCGGCACGATTAACGTCCTTGTCACGGAAGGATAAGCGCTTTTACGTCAACAAGACCGGAGGAATGAACGATGGATGACCTTCTCGCGCGGTCGATGCCGCACAGCGCCGAGGCCGAGCAGGCCGTGCTCGGCTCCATGATCATCGACGCCCGCTGCATCGGCGACGTCGTCGGCTTTCTCAAAGCGTCCGACTTTTATTCCCCGGTCAATCGGGACATTTTCGAGACGATTTATTCCATGTTCGTCAACGCTGAGACGGTCGACCCCGTCACCGTTCTCAAGCACATGCGCATCAACGGCGTCTACACCGAGAGCTCCGCGGCGTACCTGCTCGACCTTGTGAACTTAACGCCCACGGCGGCCAACGTCATGGAATATGCGAAAATCGTCCGCGACATGGCGCTGCTCCGCAACATCGCCGACGCCGGCAGCGAGATCCACAACCTCGCCATGGAAGCCGCGGGCGACGCGTCCGACATCCTCGAGGCCGCCGAGCGGAGGATTTACGCCCTGCGGCAGGACAGGAACGTCACGGGCCTTGAGCCCATTTCGAAAATTCTCGTCAACGTCTACGCGCAGCTGTCCGAAGCGGCCAAAAGCGGCAGCTCCATCCCCGGCTACCCTACGGGGCTTGACGACTTGGACCGCCACATCCTCGGCCTGAACAAGTCGGACCTCATCCTCATCGCCTCGCGCCCCGGCATGGGCAAGACGTCCATCGCCCTCAACATCGCCACACACGTCGCGAAAGTGACGGGCAAGGCCGTCGCCATCTTTTCGCTGGAGATGTCCCGCGAGCAGCTGGCGCTGCGCCTGCTCTCGTCGGCGAGCTTTATCGACAATAAAAAGCTGCAGTCGGGCCGCCTGTCGGCCGACGACTGGCGGGACCTTGCCAAAGCCGCCGCCATGCTCAGCAGCTACAACATCCTCATCAACGACAACCCGTCTGTCACCGTCGCCGATATCAACGCCCAGTGCCGGCGCGTGAGCGACCTCGCGCTCGTCGTCATCGACTACCTCCAGCTCCTGCAGAGCGCCGGGGGACCGCCGAGATACTCCGCCGAAAACCGCACACAGGTTGTATCAGAAATCTCGCGCATGCTTAAAATCATGGCAAAGGAGCTCAACGTCCCCGTCATCTGCCTGTCGCAGCTGTCGCGCGCCAACGAAGCGCGCCAGGACAAGCGTCCGCTGCTGTCGGACCTGCGCGAGTCCGGCGCCATCGAGCAGGACGCGGACATCGTCCTCGGCCTGTACCGGGACGACTACTACAACAAGGACACGGACCGGCACAACATCGCCGAGTGCATCATCCTGAAAAACCGCCGCGGCGAGACGGGCAAAGTCGAGCTCCAGTGGAACCCGCAGTACACCATGTACTCCAATATCGACCGGTACCACACGGAGTAAGAAATGCTCACGAAACTGGCCAGTTTTGCCGATAAATATGGTATGTTCCCCCCGCGCGGCGGAGTGATTCTTGCCGCCGTCTCCGGAGGCGCCGACTCCGTCTGCCTTCTCAGAGCGCTGCTGGAGCTCTCTAAAGAGCGCGGGTTTAAGGTATCGTGCGCCCATTTCAACCACCGGCTGCGGAAGGAAGAGTCCGAGCGCGACGAGCGTTTTGTCCGCGATTTGTGCGAAAAGCTGGGCGTCCCCTTCTACTGCGGCGGGGCGGACGTCCGCGCCGCCGCCGCCGAGAGAAAAGCCGGCATCGAGGAGACGGCGCGCGCGCTGCGTTACGAATTTCTCCATGAAACGGCTGGGCAGTGCGGCGCAAGTGTTATCGCGACGGCCCACACGGCCGACGACAACACCGAAACGGTCCTGCTCAACCTCGCGCGCGGGGCGGGCACAAAGGGGCTTGCCGGCATCCCGCCCGTGCGGGACAATATCATCCGCCCCATGCTGTGCGTCACGCGCGGGGAAGTGCTAGAGTACCTCAAATCGCGCGGGCAGGACTATGTGGAAGACTCCACGAATTTTGAGAACGTCTACGCGCGAAACCGCATCCGCCACGCCGTGATTCCTGTTTTGCAGGACTTAAACCCCCGCCTGCACAGCGCCGTATTCCACGCCTCCCGCCTGCTGCGGGAAGACGATCGGTACCTCACGGAGCTTGCGCGCGCGTTTTACCGGGAAAACTGCCCCGGCGGGCGTATTCCATGCGAAAAGCTTCTCACCCTCCCCTACCCGCTCTCTTCGCGCGTTTTGCGCCTCGCTTCCGGCATTCCGCTTTCATGTGAGCGGACGGACGCCGTTTTGGAGTTGTGCGGGAAAAACCTGGCGTCCGCCGAGCTGAGCCTTCCGGGGGCGACGGCCATTATCGAATACGGCGCGCTCCGTTTCGTGCAGGGAACGGAGGAACCGCTTTCATTCGAGCCGGTTACACTCGCGCCGGGCCAGACGGCCGAAATACCGGAGCTGGGCCTGCGCGTCACTCTTCGTGAAACGATTTGTCCGGAAAAAATTCATAATTCCTTTAATAATTTTCTATTCAACTTTGATAGTGTTTATGGTATGATTGTCATCAGGCCGCGCCAAAGCGGCGATAAAATCGCGCTTTCTGGCAGGAATGGCACGAAGTCGCTCAAGCGGCTGTTCATAGAGGAGAAAATTCCAAAACGCGCGCGCGCGCTCGTCCCCGTCGTGGCGGACGACAAGGGCGTGCTGGCGGTCTACGGCATCGGCCAGGATATTCGGGCTGTTCCTGTATCCGCACGCGCAGCACTGGAAATAATCTTTGAGGAGTTATCTTATGCACCGTGATATAGAGAAAATATTCTTTACCGAAGAAGACATCGCAAAGCGTGTGAGGGAGCTGGGAAAGCAGATATCCGCCGACTACGCCGGGAAAAACCCCGTTCTCATCGGCGTGCTGAAAGGCGCGTTTGTTTTCATGGCAGACCTTCTCCGCGCCCTCGACATTCACTGCCAGGTTGAGTTCGTCGCCTGCTCGTCCTACGGCGCCGGAACGGAGACGTCCGGCACGGTCACGCTCACGAAAGGGCTGAGCCTCGACATTAAGGGGCGCGACGTGATCATCGTCGAGGACATCCTCGACTCGGGCGTCACCATCAATTTCCTGAAGGACTATCTCCTTTCGCTCGGGCCGGCGTCCGTGAAGGTGTGCACCTTTTTGGACAAGCCGGCGCGCCGGAAGATGCCGTTTGAGGCCGACTATGTCGGCTATACCTGCGAGGACGCCTTCGTCGTCGGCTACGGACTCGACTACGCCGAGCGGTACAGGAATCTCCCGTATATCGGCGTCCTGAAACAGGAAGTTTACGCATAAACATATCGCACGCGGTCACTCGTATTCGACCTGTGCTGAATGAACGTTAAAATGAAAGAAGTGAGAGCTGTTTGAATCAAAAGAATAAGAGCCCGCGTGACACGATGATATACATCCTCGTTCTGCTAACGCTCGCCGCCGTTGTCTGGCTGCTTTTAAATAACCAACCGAGCGCCGGAATCTCCGTGGATTACTCCACGGTGCGCCGCTATTTCGTGGAGGAAAAGGTCAAGTCGTTCAACATCAAGGGCAACACGCTGACCGTCGAGCTCAAGGAGACTTACGACGACACCGGCACAAACATCATCACCCACGAGCTGTACGACGTGTCCATCTTCTACGAAGACATGCATCCATACATCGATAAGATGTTTATGGAGAACGAGGACTTCACCTACGACTACGACGTCGGATGGCAGGCGCCGTGGTGGCTCGGGTTTATCCCCTACGCCGTCATCATCGTCGTCTTCGTCATACTGTGGATGGCGATGATCAACCGCTCCGGCGTCGGGGGCGACAAGTCCGTGATGAAGTTCGGCAAGGCCCGCACGCGCCTTGCCAGCGAGGAAAAGCGGAAAGTGACGTTTGCCGACGTCGCCGGCGCGGACGAGGAAAAGGCGGAGCTTCAGGAAATCGTCGATTTCCTGAAGGGCCCGCAGAAATACATCGCCCTCGGCGCGCGCATCCCGAAGGGCGTCCTGCTCGTCGGCCCGCCGGGCACGGGTAAGACGCTTTTGGCCAAAGCCGTCGCCGGCGAGGCGGGCGTGCAGTTTTTGTCGATTTCCGGCTCGGACTTCGTCGAGCTGTACGTCGGCGTCGGCGCATCGCGCGTGCGCGACCTGTTTGACCAGGCCAAGAAACTCTCCCCCGCCATCATCTTTATCGACGAAATCGACGCGGTGGGCCGCCAGCGCGGCGCCGGTCTCGGCGGCGGGCACGACGAGCGCGAGCAGACGCTCAACCAGCTGCTCGTCGAAATGGACGGCTTCTCCTCGAACGAAGGCGTCATCGTCATCGCCGCGACAAACCGCGCCGACATCCTCGACAACGCCCTGCTCCGCCCGGGCCGGTTCGACCGCCAGATTTACGTCGGCCTGCCCGACATCAAGGGACGCGAGGAGATCCTGAAGGTCCACGCCCGCGGCAAAGCGATCGGCGACGACGTGGACTTCAAGAGCATCGCCCGCGGCACGGCCGGGTTTACCGGCGCGGACCTTGAAAACCTCCTCAACGAGGCGGCGCTCCTCGCCGCCCGCGCCAACAAGCGCTTTATCACGATGGAGGAAATCGAAAAGGCGACGCTCAAAGTCCTCGCCGGACCGGAAAAGAAGAGCCGCGTCGTGACGGAAAAAGACCGCCGGCTGACGGCCTATCACGAAGCCGGCCACGCCGTCGTCTCCTTCTTCCTCGAGCACGCCGACCCCGTCCACCACATCACCATCATCCCGCACGGTGCGGCGGGCGGCATAACGGTTTACCGGCCGCAGGAAGACAAATCCTTCAATTCAAAGAGCGAGATGTTCGAGCGCATCATCTCCGCCCTCGGCGGACGCGCCGCCGAAAAGCTCATGCTGGACGACATCTCCACCGGCGCCGCCAGCGATATCCAGCAGGCCACCGCCATCGCCCGCTCGATGGTCACGAAATACGGCATGAGCGAGCGGCTCGGCCCTATCTCGTACGACAGCAGCGCAAGCTCCGTCTTCATCGGCCGCGACTTCTCGCAGCTCAAGAGCTACTCCGAGCAGACGGCGGCCCTGATCGACGAGGAAGTCAAGCGCATTTTCGACGAGGCGATGCGGCGCTGCGAGCAGATCCTCACGGAAAAGCGCCACCTGCTCGTCGCCACCGCCGAGTTCCTGCTCGAGCACGAGACGATGACCGGCGAAGAGTTCAAATACCTCTGCGAGCACGACGGCGAGCTCCCTCCCAAAAAGGAGGACAAAGGCGACAACGATTCGGGCACCAGCCCGACCGTCGCGCCCGGCATCGGGGATTAATCATCGCGCCACAAATCAAAACAGACAGCGCCCGGATGAGAAGCTCCGGGCGCTGTTTTTTTCCACATCCTGCCGGTTTTTCCGTGTCCGGTTTGAAAATATTTCATAAAAAAAGTTTAAAAGTTTGTAGAAATTGAAGAGTTAAAAATCCTCAGGACACATGATATAGTATCTGTGCAGGGCAAATAACACAAGATAAGACGAAGGAGGCATTCGCTGATGATAAAGGTCAACGTCATGGGCGGCACGCTCCCACAGGAGGAAATAGACGCGTACGTCGCCCGCGCGCAAAAGAAGTTCCCGAACAAGTACATCAAGAGTATCGACATTACGCTCAGCAGCGAAGACAGCGAGTATGTGGATATCGCCTACCACTTCTACGCCGTCCCCTTCGAGCGGATCCGGCGCATAACCGGGTATCTTGTCGGCACGCTCGAACGCTTTAACGACGCCAAGCGCGCCGAGGAGGCGGACCGCGTCCCGCACACCGTATAGTCGGCAACGCAAAAATTTAACACAGCCTGACCATTTTGTCCCCGTCTGCAAATTGGGCGAAATCTTCATGAACAAGCAGTATATTTCACGCCTTCTCCTCATAGATATTAACGGAAAACACATTCCTAAAGGAGGAGTAAGGGTGAACGACCGCAGTATTTATGAAGATATCGCCCTCCGCACAGACGGGGATATATATTTAGGTGTCGTAGGGCCCGTCAGGACAGGAAAATCCACCTTCATCAAGCGCTTCATGGAAACTCTTGTTCTCCCGAACATCGAAAACGTCTACATGCGCGAGCGCGCCCGCGACGAACTCCCCCAGAGCGGCTCGGGCCGCACGATCATGACCGCCGAGCCGAAATTCGTGCCGGAGGAAGCCGTCGAAATCACGCTGGACGGCGGCGCGACGTTCTCCGTTCGCCTGATTGACTGTGTCGGCTATATGATCAGCGGCGCAATCGGCCAGTTCGAGGGCGACAGCGAGCGCATGGTCACAACGCCGTGGTTCGACTACGACATCCCGCTTACGGAGGCGGCTGAGGTCGGCACGCGCAAAGTCATCTCCGAGCACTCGACAATCGGCATTGTGATTACAACGGACGGGACCATCACGGACATCGAGCGTCAGAACTACGTCGACGCCGAAAACCGCGTGATTAAAGAGCTCAAGGACATCGGCAAGCCTTTCCTCATCATCATCAACTCCGCCAACCCGACGTCCGAGCGCGCGCAGAAGCTCCGCGCGGAGCTGGCTGAAAAGCACGGGGTGACATGCCTCGTGAAAAACTGCATGACCCTCGAAAAAGAAGACATCACCGGCATCATGAAGTCGATCCTCTACGAATTCCCCGTCGCGGAGATCGGTATCTTCCTGCCGGCGTGGGTCAACGCCCTCCCTCTGGAGCACCCGCTGAAAAAGACGGTCTATACGAACATCCGGCAGAGCCTCAATAATGCGCAGAGAATTAAGGACGTCGAGCCGGCCATCAACGCCCTCGGCAAAATGGAGCCGATCAACCTCGTCTCCATCCGCGAGATGGATCTCGGGACGGGCGTCGTCAACGCGGCCGTGGAGCTGCCCCACGAGCTCTTCTACGAGACACTCAGCGAGCAGTCCGGCCTCGAGGTGCGGGACGACGGCGACCTCATCTCCCTCCTCTCGCAGCTGTCGAAGATCAAGCGGGAGTACGACCGCATCGACGCGGCGCTGCAGGACGTGCGCACGCGCGGGTACGGCATCGTCATGCCGTCGCGCGAGGAGCTGCACCTCGAAGAGCCGGAAATCGTCCGCCAGGGCGGGCGCTACGGCGTGCGGCTCAAGGCGAGCGCGCCGTCCATCCACATGATTCTGGCCAACATCGAGACGGAGGTCTCCCCCGCCGTCGGCGGAGAGCGCTCGTCGGAGGACATCATCAATTTCCTGCTGCAGGAATTCGAGGGCAACGTGGGGAAGATATGGGAATCGAACATCTTCGGCAAATCCCTGTACGACATCGCGGGCGAAGGCCTCAACGCCAAAATCAAGAAAATGCCCGAGGAGACGCAGGCAAAGCTTCAGGAAATGCTCCAGAAAATCGTCAACGAGGGCGGCAACGGCCTCATCTGCATCATCCTCTAAACGCCGTAAATGATACATAAACGCCCCGCGCTTGAGCTTAGCGCGAGGCGTTTTTTTATTTCGGGCGGCTGCCAAGCCACTTGTTGTACCGCTCCTCTTTTTCCGGGCGGTCAAAGGGAAAGCCGTAATGGTAGCAGTCGATGACGTCGGCGTCTTTCACGATTTCCTCGACGGGCGTCCCCACGACGGTTTTGCTGCTGTGGTTTTTCACGGCCGTGGCGATGATTTCAATCTCGTCGTCGCCAAACAGCCCGCTCTCCTTAAGGAACGCGCGCGCCGGCTCGTACCCGGCTTCGGCGTGGCCGGACTGCCGCCCCGTCACGATCCGGCCGATGTCGTGCATGGCGGCCGCGGCGGCGGCAAGCTCCGGGTCAACCCCGCGCTCGAGGGCGAGCAGCCACGCCACGCGCGCGCAGGAGGCAAGGTGCAGCCGCTCGAAGTCAAGAGGCTCGTCGCGCTGTGCCTGCGGGTCCTGCCGGTCGATGAGCGCAAGTAGCCGGCGCTGAAGCAAATAGACTCGGTTCATTTCGTCTCCTCCACGGTTTGGATAGTGCGCTATCATCTTACAGCAAAATGGACCGGCCATGCAAGTTCCGGCGCTTTCCACTATGGAAAAAATATGATAAGATGCAGTAAAGCCCAAAGGCGAGGTGACGGACATGGCAACTGAGAAAGCGCCGCGCGCGTTTCTTGCAGGCGCGCCCGCGCGGCTGAATACGGAGGTCTCCGCGCTCCGCGGCGTCGGCCCGGCGCGGGCGAAAGCGCTCTCGCGCCTCGGGATTGAGACGCTGGGCGGCTTTATCCGCTTTTACCCCCGCGCGTACGAGGACCGCACGCGCTTTTCCCCCATCTCCGCTTTGGTTCCCGGCGCGAGCGTGTGCGTGACGGCGACGGTGGCCGCCCCGCCCCGCCTGCACCGCATCAGCGGCGGGCGCGACCTCGTCAAGGCGCGCGCCGTGGACGACACCGGCGCCCTCGACATCACCTTCTTCAACCGCGCCTACGTCAAAAACCAGCTTGTCCCCGGCAGGACGTACATCTTTTTCGGGGAAGTCACAGGCACCGCACGGCGCCCCGAGATGATAAACCCCATCTTCGAGCCGGCGGACAAGCCTCAGGCGACGGGCCGCCTCGTGCCCGTCTATCCCCTTTCCGCGGGGCTGACGCAGTCCTTCATGGCCTCCTGCGCCCGCCGCGCCCTCGACGCGCTGGGCGACACGCCGAAGGACCCCCTGCCCGTCGATATTTTGCAGACTTACAAGCTCGCCTCGCTGCGCTTTGCCCTGGAGAACATCCACTTCCCGTCGAGCGCCGAGGCGCTGGAGATCGCCCGGCGGCGGCTCGTCTTTGAAGAGCTGTTTATCTTTTCGGCGGCCCTCTCGTATATGCGCCGCGGCCGCAAAAGCGCCGAAGGGCGCGCGCTCGGCGAGCACGACCTTGAGGAGTTCTTCTCTAAGCTGCCCTTCACGCTCACCAATGCGCAAAAGCGCGCCATCCGGGAGGCCACGGCGGATATGCGCCGCGGCGTGCCGATGAGCCGCCTTGTGCAGGGCGACGTCGGCTCCGGCAAAACGGTGGTGGCGGCCGCGTGCTGCTGGTACGCGTGGAAATCGGGCTGCCAGTCGGCGTTCATGGCGCCGACGGAAATCCTCGCCGCGCAGCACGAAAAAACGCTCATCCGCCTGCTCGAGCCGCACGGAATCCGCGTCGCGCTGCTCACGGGCAGCCTCCCGGCAAAGCGCAAGAGAACCGTCCTGGAACAGCTCCAGCTCGGGGAAATCGACGTGGTCGTCGGCACCCACGCGCTCATTTCGGAAGGCGTGAAATTTTACGACCTCGCCCTCGTCGTCACGGACGAGCAGCATCGTTTTGGCGTAAATCAGCGCTCGGCGCTGTCCCGTAAGGGGGAGCACCCGCATGTGCTTGTCATGTCCGCCACGCCCATTCCCCGGACGCTCGCCCTCATCCTCTACGGCGATCTCGACATCTCCGTTATCGACGAGCTGCCGCCCGGGCGCACGCCCGTTGAAACGTACGCCGTCGGCGAGCGGATGCGCGCGCGCGTCTACAACTTCGTGCGCAAGCTCGTCTCCGAGGGGCGGCAGGTGTACATCGTCTGCCCGATGGTGGAGGAGAGCGAGGCGGCCGATTTAGACCTCAAGAGCGTGAGCGAGTACGCCGAGCACTTAAGGAAAAACGTCTTCCCGGACCTTTCCGTCGGGCTTGTGCACGGAAAGCTCCGCCCGAACGAAAAGGACGCCGTCATGAGCGACTTTGCGGCAGGGAAAATTGACATCCTCGTGGCGACGACGGTCATCGAGGTGGGCGTCGACGTGCCGAACGCGACGCTGATGATCGTCGAAAACGCCGACCGGTTCGGCCTGTCGCAGCTGCACCAGCTGCGCGGGCGCGTCGGGCGCGGGCAGCACAAGTCCTACTGCATCCTGTTTGAGGGCGGTGGCGGCGAGGTGGCCCGCGAGCGGCTGAAAATCCTCACGGAGACGACCGACGGCTTTAAAATCGCCGAAGAAGACCTGCGCCTGCGCGGGCCCGGCGACTTTTTCGGCTCGCGCCAGCACGGCCTGCCGGGCCTGCGCATCGCCAGCCTCGCCACCGATATGGCCGCCCTTTCCCTTGCGCAAAAGGCGGCCCACGACCTGCTTGAAAAGGACCCGGAGCTAAAGCTCCCCGAACATCAGGTCCTGAAAAACGCCGTCGAAGAGCTCATTTCCGCCTCGGCCGACACGCTCAATTAACCGGAAAATTCGGCGCGTTTTGCCAAAAGTTCGTCCAATGGCACAATATTTGCCGCAAAGTGTTGAAACTTTACCGCCGTGCCGATATAATGCTCCCCATAATGACGACTGATGGAGGTGACGAGCATGAAAAAAGCGCTCGGCGGGATACTCGCCGCCGCCCTGCTTTTCGCCGCTGTCACGCCCGCCGCCCGGGCCGAGGCCATGTCGGCCAGCCGCGAGTGCATCGAGTTTATCAAGCGGTTTGAAGGCTTCCGCAGCCGCGTCTACTGGGACAGCGGACAATCTTACATCGGGTACGGCTCGCGGTGCAACCCCGGCGACTACCCCAATGGCATCACCGAAGCGCAGGCCGAAGCGCTCCTCATCGACGCCGTCTCCGCTTTCGCCGCGCGCCTTACAGGCATCCTGGACAGCTGCGGCATCACCCTCAAGCAGCAGCAGTTTGACGCCCTCGCAAGCCTTACATACAACATCGGCACCGTCTGGATGAGCGATTCATGCCGCCTGTTTACATATCTGAAAAGCGGCTTTGAAAACTACTCGGACCTTGAAATCCTCAACGCGATAGCGACGTGGTGCCACGCCGGCGGCAAGGTCAGCCAGCACCTCGTGGAGCGGCGCATCGCGGAGGCGAAGATGTTCCTCTACGGCGACTACTCCGGCGAGAACACGCAGGATTACTGCTTCGTAAAGTTCGACCCCGGCGAGGGCGAAATTGACCACAGCATCGCCTTCTACCCCGCCGGCGCCGTATACGGCGACCTGCCTGTCCCCACCCGCGCCGGATACTTCTTTGCCGGCTGGGTCGGCGAGGACGGCAAGCGCCTTTCCCCCGCCGACACGGCCAATGAAAACCGTTTCGTCACGGCCGAATGGCTCATAGCCACGTCCGCCCTGAAGGACGTCAGCCCGTCCGACTGGCACTACCCCTACGTCCTGCGCCTGACGTCCTACGGCATTATCTCCGGGTTTGACGACGGCACCTTCCGCCCGGGCGATAACGTCACGTACGGGCAGGCCATCAAGCTCATCGTCAAGACCATCGGCCTTCCCGACCCGCCGCGCGCCGGCGACCACTGGGCGTCCGGCTATATCGAGCAGGCCCGCTTTTACGGCATCGTGGACGAGGCTGAAAACGTCTCGCCCGACGCGCCCATCATACGCGCCGACGTGGCGCGCTACGCCGCCCGCGCCCTCGCCCAGCCGCCCCTCGACCCCGAGCCGACGTTTTCCGACACGCAGGACGGCTACGCCCTCGCGCTGTACCACCTGGGCATCATCACGGGCGATTTCTCCGGCACGGCACTTCGTTTCCGCCCGCAGGATCCCATGACACGCGCGGAAATCAGCGCCGTCTTGTGCCGCATGCTCGACTCCGGCCTGATTCTATAATAACAAAACCGGCCAACCGGCCGGTTTTTTATTGTGCGGCGCTGCTTTCAAGCCGCTTTTTCAAAGCGGGCGCAGCCGCGCTTGCCAGAGCGATTTTGACGGCGTCCCCCGGCAGAAAGGGCACGACGCACGCAAAAAGCGCCGTCTTCAGAGATGAGCCCGTCGCGGCGAGAAACCACGCCGTGCCGCAAAGGTAGAGCGCCGCCGTCCCGCACAGCATCGCAAGAGGATAGCGCCCCTTCCACGCCCCCGAACGCCGCGACAGGACGGATGTAATCGCGGCGCACGGCAGGTAGCCGAAGATAAACCCGCCCGTAAGGCCAAGGAGCTTTTGAACGCCGCCCGTAAAGCCCGAAAACACGGGCGCGCCCACGGCGCCAAGGAGGATGTAGACGAATATCGCCGCGCTCGCCTGAACCGGATGGAGCACCGCCCCCATGAGGTAGACCGCAAACGTCGCCAGCGACAGCGGCACGGGCTCCAGCGGGATTGTCAGCGGCGCGATGACGCATAAAACGGCGGCGAAAAGCGCCGTTACCACCATCTTCCGGACGCTCATGCCCCGCCCCTTTCCGGCACAACGCGCACTTCGCCGCTCATGAGCGCGTCCGTCTCACCATTGTCGTACCGCACGAGCAGGCGGAAATCGTCGTCAACGCCGAGGACTCCGGCGCGGCGGGCTTCGCCTCCTGAGACGACGTCCACTTCCCGCCCGGTCAGGAACATCCGCCTTTTGTATTCGGCAAGGTGCGGCTTTTCCTCAAGGCGCGGCAGGATATCGCTCAGCCTTGAGAGTACCGCGGCAATCAGGCGGCTTTTTATCCCGGCGGGCGCTGCTTTATCGTAGAGCGGCGCGGCGATGGGGCGCAGCTCTTCCGGAAACCCTCCCGGCGGCGGCTCGACGTTGATGCCGATGCCGAGGACGACGGACTCAAGCGCCCCCGTCTCCACGTTGAAGGCGCCTTCCGTCAAAATCCCGCACACCTTCTTCTCCCCGACGTACACGTCGTTGACCCATTTGATGGCCGCGTCAATGCCGCAGACGTCCAGGAGCGCGTCCGTCACCGCGACGGCGGCGGCCGTCGTGACGAGCGTGGCGTCCACGGCGCTCATTTTCGGGCGGAGAAGGAGGCTGAAATACACGCCCTTCCCGCGGGGCGAGAAAAACGCGCGCCCCATCCGCCCGCGCCCGGCCGTCTGCTCCAGCGCGATAACGACGGTCCCCTCCGGCGCGCCCTCCGCCGCGAGGGCTTTCAGATGTGTGTTCGTCGAAGGGAGCGCCTGCTCGACGTGTATCGTAAAAAGCCCCGCCTTGCCGCCGAGGCAGACCGTGACGCTCTGCGGCGTGAGCACGTCGCTTTCCGGCGTAAGGCGGTATCCCCTGTGCGTGGCCGCCTCGATGCGGTGTCCGTCCTTTCGCAGGGCTTCAATCGCCTTCCAGACGGCGTTGCGGCTGACATAAAGCGCCCTGGCCAGCTCTTCCCCCGATATATAGTCGCCCTTTCGCGCTTCCAGCGCCGCGAGAACCTGCTCGCGAAGCTCCATCGTCTCACCCCGCTTTTTTGACGCCATTATACGCACCTTCATCGCAATTGTCAACTTATTATAATAAATCGGTGACAATAAAAAAGCGCGGCGTAAAGCCGCGCTTTCTGCGTTGTATGCGATTACTGGCCGATGAGCCGCTTGAGCTCCGCTTCGACGGCGATGGCGTCGGCGCGCCCTTTCGTCGCGCGCATGACGGCGCCCACCAGCGCTTTAATCGCCTTCTCCTTGCCGCCCTTGTAGTCGGCGACGGTCTTCGGGTTTTCGTCGATGGCCGCCTGGCACAGGCTCGTCAGCTGCGACGCGTCGAAGCCCGCAAGGTCCTCCTCCGTGAGGAAGTCGTGCGCGCTTTTGCCCGTGTCGAGCATATCCGCAAAGACGCGCTTTGCCACGTTGCGGCTGATTTTGCCCGACTCGAGAAGGAGCACAAGCTCCCTGAGCTGCTCGGCCGTCGTGCCGGGGCTGAAGTTTTCGCGCTCGGCCTCCGTCTGAATCTGGCTGAACATCTGCGTGATGATAAAGGACGCGACCGTCTTCGGCTGCTGCACGCCTTCCGAGGCTTTCTCAAAGTACTCCGAGACGGGGCGGTACTTCGTGAGCATTTTCGCGTCGTCCTCCGGAATGCCAAGCTCGCTGACGTAGCGCCTGAGCTTGGCGTCCGGCAGTTCGGGAAGCTCCGCCTGAAGGCGCTCGAGCACCTCGTCGGGAACGAGGATTTCGATGATGTCCGGGTCGGGGAAATAGCGGTAGTCGTCAGCGTTTTCCTTGTCGCGCAGGGACGACGTCGTGCCGTCCTCAGCGCTAAAGTGGCGCGTCTCCTGCTCGACGACGCCGCCGGAGCTGATAATGTCGACGTGGCGCTCAAATTCGTACTCAATGGCCTGCGCGACGGACGTAAAGGAGTTTAGGTTCTTGACTTCCGTCCGCACGCCGAACGCCGTCTCGCCCTTGCGGCGCACGGAGATGTTGACGTCGCAGCGCATGGAGCCCTCCTGCATGCGGCAGTCGGAGACCTTGACGGCGCGGAGAATCGTCTGGAGCTTTTCGAGATACTCCGTCGCCTCCTCGGCGCTGCGGAAATCCGGCTCCGTAACGATCTCGATGAGCGGCACGCCGCCGCGGTTGTAGTCGATGAGCGCCATGCCGCCCTGGTGGACGAGCTTGCCGGCGTCCTCCTCGATGTGGATGCGCGTGATGCGGATTTCGCGGCCGTTGGACAGCGTGACCTTGCCGCCCTCGCACAGGGGCTGTTCATACTGGGAAATCTGGTACGCCTTCGGCAGGTCGGGATACACGTAATGCTTGCGCGCCATGACGGAGCGCTTGTTGATGCGGCAGCCGAGGGCGAGCCCCGCCGTGATGGCGTACTCGACGGCCTGCCTGTTGAGCACCGGGAGCGAGCCGGGCTGTCCCGTGCAGATCGGGCAGCAGTGCGTGTTCGGCTCGCCGCCAAACTGCGTGGTGCACGAGCAGAAAATCTTCGTCTTTGTGGAAAGCTCCACGTGGGTTTCAAGGCCGACAACCATTTCAAACATCACAGCTTCACCCCCATGCCGGACGATTTGAGGAATTCTCCGGCCGTCTCGCGTTCAAACGCCAGCGCGGCGCTCAAAATCTCGCTCTCCCCGAAGTGCGGGCCGACAAGCTGCAGCCCGATGGGCAGCCCCTTCTCGTCAAATCCGCACGGCACCGACATGGCCGGCAGCCCCGCGAGGTTGACCGACGAGGTGCAGATATCCGTCTGGTACATCTCCACCGGCGTAAGGCCGCTGCCCTTTTGCAGCGCCGTTGTGGCGACCGTCGGCCCGAGGAGCAGGTCGCACTTCTTAAACATCTCGCTAAACTCGTTTTTAATGGCGCGGCGCAGAAGCTGCGCTTTGTTGTAGTACGCGTCGTAGTACCCCGCGCTCAGGACGTATGTGCCGAGCAGGATGCGGCGGCGCACTTCCTTGCCGAAGCCTTCCGTGCGGGTGCGGCAGATAAAGTCGTCGAGATCGGCGGCTGATTCGGCGCGGTAGCCGTAGCGCAGGCCGTCGAACCGCCCGAGGTTGGAGGCCGCCTCCGCGCAGGCGATGATATAGTACGTCGAGAGCGTATAGCGGAGCATCGGAAACTCAAGCGGCACAATCGTCGCGCCCATTTTCTCAAAGAGCTTAACAGCCCGCTCAATCGCCTCGCGCACCGGCGGCGACATGACCTCGAAAAACTCCCTGGCCATGCCGATTTTCTTCCCGGCGACGCTGCCGGTGAGCTTCGGCGTGACCGGCTCGGAGCCGACGCTCGTCATATCGCCCGGGTCCTTTTCACACATCGCGTCGAACACGAGCGCGGCGTCCTCGGCGCACACGGCGATGGGGCCGATCTGGTCGAGGGAGGAGCCGTAGGCGATGACGCCCCGGCGGGAGATCGCGCCGTAGGTGGGCTTGAGGCCCACAAGCCCGCAGAACGACGCGGGGATGCGCACGCTGCCGCCCGTGTCCGAGCCGATGCCGAAGACCGCAAGGCCGCCCGCCACCGCCGCGGCGGGGCCGCTCGAGCTGCCGCCGGCAACGTGATCGAGGTTGTGCGGGTTGCTTGTGGCGCCGAAGTAGCTCGTCTCGCCCGTCGAGCCCATGGCAAACTCGTCCATATTGCCCTTTCCGAGCATGATAGCGCCGCTGTCGCGGAGCTTTTCCCATATAAACGCGTCGAAAATCGGGACGTAATTGGCGAGCATCTTCGAGGCGCACGTCGTGGTGATGCCCTTCGTGTTGATGTTGTCCTTCAGGATAAACGGCACGCCGTCAAGCGGGGACAGCGCCTCCCCTTTCGCGCGCCGGGCGTCGGCGGCGTCGGCCGCGCGCAGCGCCTCTTCTTCCGTGATGCGGATATACGCGTTGAGGGCGGGGTTATCCCGCTTTGCCGCGTCGAGGAACGCCTCAGTCAGTTCCCGGCAGCTGATGTCGCCCCCGTCGAGGCGTTTTCGGATTTCCTTAATCGTCATCATGCGCCCGTCCCCCCTATCTTGCGCGCGACGAAGTACGTATCGAGTTTTTCCGCGGCGTTGAGCAGGATCTCCTCGGCCGGGTACGACGGCGCGACGACGTCCTCGCGCAGGTTGTACGCGCCGGCGGCCTCGTCCTTCGGCAGATCCACAACGGCCTCGGAGACGGTGTTGGCAAACTCCAGAATGCTGGTGATGTCGGCCGCCAGCGCGTCGACATCCTCGCCCTCGAGGGAGAGCTTGGCGAGGTTTGCAAGCTTTTTCAGTTCGTCAAGCGAAATCATATAAAGCTCCTCCTGTCCCTTGTCTTAGCAAGCTGTCAGCGTAACTTGATGTGAACCTCGCGCAGCTGTTTTTCCGTCACTTCGCTCGGCGCGCCCATGAGCAGGTCCTGCGCGTTGCCGTTGAGCGGGAAGGCGATGACGTCGCGGATTGTCTCCTCGCCCGCGAGCAGCATGAGCATTCTGTCCACGCCCGGCGCCATGCCCGCGTGCGGCGGCGCGCCGTAATGAAACGCCGTATAGAGAGCGCCGAAGCGCTTTTTCAGCTCTTCTTCCGTGTACCCGGCGATGGCGAAGGCCTTTTTCATAATCTCGGGCGAATGGTTTCGCACCGCGCCGGAGGAGAGCTCCACGCCGTTGCAGACGACGTCGTACTGGTACGCGAGGATTTCAAGCGGGTTTTTCGTCTCAAGCGCCTCAAGGCCGCCCTGCGGCATGGAAAACGGGTTGTGGGTAAAGACGATCTGGCCCGTCTCCTCGTCGCGCTCGTACATGGGGTAGTCGACGATGAAGCAGAACTCAAACGCGTCTTTGTCGATGAGCTCGAGCGTCTCGCCGAGCCACGTGCGGATCTGGCCGGCGTATTTGTCGACGATGCCGGGCGCGTCACAGATAAAGAAGAGCGTCTGGCCGTTTTGGATGTCAAGGTCCCGGATAAGCTGCTGCTTTTGCTCGTCCGTCAGGAACTTTTCGATGGGCCCTTTGAAAGCCCCGTCGGTCAGGGTAATGTAGCCGAGGCCCTTCATGCCGATGGACAGGGCGAATTTCAGCGAGTTTTCAAAGAAGCTGCGGGGGCGTCCCGCGCAGTCGGCCACGATGCCGCGGACGGGCTTGCCCTTAAACAGCGGGAAATCGACGTGCGCGAAAAAGTCCGTCAGGTCGCATATCACAAGCGGGTTTCGCAGGTCGGGCTTATCCGTGCCGTATTTGAGCATCGCCTCGGCGTACGTGATGCGGCGGAACGGCGGCGGCGAGACGCGTTTGTCTGAAAACGCGGTAAACGTCTCGTACAGGACCTCCTCGGCCACCTTCAGCACGTCCTCCTGCTCGGCGAAAGCCATTTCAAAGTCGAGCTGGTAAAACTCGCCGGGCGAGCGGTCGCCGCGGGCGTCCTCGTCGCGGAAGCACGGGGCGATCTGGAAGTAGCGGTCAAACCCCGAGACCATGAGCATCTGCTTAAACTGCTGCGGCGCCTGCGGCAGGGCGTAAAACTTGCCCTTGTGCTTGCGGCTGGGCACGAGGTAGTCGCGCGCCCCTTCGGGGGACGACGCCGTGAGAATCGGCGTCTGGATTTCAATAAAGCCGAGCGACTCCATCTTCCGCCGCAGGAAACTGAGCACCTTCGCGCGCAGGACGATGTTTTTGTGTATCTCGGGATTTCGCAGGTCGAGGAAGCGGTACTTCAGGCGCACTTCCTCGCGCGTTTTCGTCGACTCCCTGATTTCAAACGGCAGCGCGCTCTTGCACGGGCCGAGTATCTCTATCGTATCGACGTGCACCTCGACTTCGCCCGTATCGAGCTTTTTGTTCACCGTCTCAGGATCGCGCGCCTTGACGACGCCCGTCACGCGGATGACGGCCTCGCGGCTGATGCCCTCCAGCAGGCTTTCGTCGTGGAAGACAACCTGCGTGACGCCCGTTTCGTCGCGCAAATCGAGGAATTTGATGCCGCCGTGGTCGCGGATGGTGTCCGTCCATCCGGCGAGCGTGACGGTCATTCCGATGTGTTCCGGTCGAATGTCGTTGCACTTGTGCGTTCTCAGCATGTCTAAAGGCCCCTTCGTATCGTTGTAATAACCTTTTGTCTCAAAAAAGCGGATATAACGCAAAATCCCGGAAATTACCAAGCGATAATTTCCGGGACGAGCAAACTGTTTTGCCCGCGGTGCCACCCGCATTGACGCCGTAAGGCGCCCTCTCTTTGTATAAAGTTGTCTGAAAAAGGATAACGCGTTCCCCCGCTTACTACTCTCCCGATCGCGCTTCCAGCCTCAGACGCGAACTCTCTGGCGGGATTTCCACAAAAGCGGGGCCATTACCCTGCCCGAAGCAAACTGCTGCGGGTCTTTTCTGATTCAGAAATTATATCGTGCATTTTCCGCGCTGTCAAGTGCTTAAGCGCTGTTTTATGCCCCAGTATGCCCGTATTTTGCGCGTTTCATGCACATTTTAAGCGCGTTTTGCCCGCTTATCCCGCGCGCCGTGAAAATCACGGAGCAGGGTAGTCTGTGCCGTCCGGCGCGGTTTTTCAGCATTCCGCCTCTTGCGCGTCAAAGGGCCTTGCGCCGAACCGGCGAAAGCGCGCGTAACGCGCCTCGGTCAGCTCATCTGGCGTCTTATCCCGCATTTTTTTGTACCAGTCGGCGATGTCGGCGGCGAGCGCGGCAAACATCCGCTGCACGTCGCCCCCGCGCTCGGAGATAATCCGGTCGACGACGCCGAGCTGGTACGCGTCCGCCGCCGTGAGCCTCAGGCTCTCGGCCGCCTCGGCGGCGCGCTCCGTCGTGCGCCAGAGGATGTTCGAGCAGCTCTCCGGGGAGATGACGGAGTAGATGGCGTTTTCGAGCATCCAGACCTCGTCCGCCACCGCCAGCGCCAGCGCGCCGCCGCTGCCGCCCTCCCCGATGAGAATGGAGAGGACGGGCGTTTTGAGGGCCATCATCTCCATGAGGTTTTCGGCAATCGCCTGCCCCTGCCCGCGCTCTTCCGCCCCGATGCCGCAGTAGGCCCCGGAGGTGTCCACAAAGCAGACGACGGGGCGGCGGAACTTTTCCGCCTGCTTCATCAGGCGCAGCGCTTTGCGGTACCCCTCGGGGTGGGGCGCTGCGAAATTGCGTCTGATGCGGCTTTTCGTGTCCCGCCCCTTTTCCGTCGCGATAACGGTGTAGGCCGCGCCCTGCAGCATGGCAAGCCCGCCGACGATCGCCGGGTCGTCGGCAAAGCGGCGGTCGCCGTGCAGCTCGATAAAGTCCTTGAAAATGCCGTTTATGAAGTTGAGGCCCGTCTGGCGGTCCTTCGACCGCGCGGCCTTGACGATGTCGTACGCCGGTCTCACCCCTGCGCCTCCTTCCTGCGGTGCATCATGAGAAGCTTTGAGATGACGCGCCACTGCTCGGCGCGCGGGACAATCATGTCGATAAACCCGTGCTGAAGCATCGTCTCGGCTTTCTGGAAGTTCGGCGGCAGCTTCTTGCGCACCGTCTGCTCGATGATGCGCGCGCCGGTAAAGCACACCGTCGCCCCCGGCTCGGCGAGGATGATGTCGCCCTGCATGGCAAAGCTCGCCGTCACGCCGCCCGTCGTCGGGTCGGTGAGAAGCACGATGTAGAGAAGCCCCCTGTCGCTGTGGCGCTTTACGGCCCCGCTCGTCTTGGCCATCTGCATGAGGGAGAGCGTCCCTTCCTGCATCCGCGCGCCGCCTGAGACGGTCACGCCCAAAACGGGCAGCTCCCGCTCGGTCGCGTACTCGAACAGCCGCGTGATTTTTTCGCCCACGACGGTGCCCATGCTGCCCATCATGAAGTACGGCTCCATGATAAACAGGGCGCACGCGCACCCGCCGATGCGCGCCGTGCCGCAGATGACGGCCTCCTTCTCCCGCGACGTTATGCGCATGCTCTCGAGCTTGTCGGGGTAGCCCGGAAAGCCAAGGATGTCCTCGCTTTCCATGTCGCCCCACAGCTCGGTGAACGTGCCGCGGTCGGTCAGGTACATAAGGCGCTCGCGCGCGCTCATCCGAAAGCAGTGCCCGCAGCGGCAGACGTGGAGGTTTTCAATAAGCGCGCTCTGCGGCGTCTCGTACCCGCAGGCAGGGCACGCGACCGTCAGCTCGTACTCCATCTCCGCATTGCGGGGCCTGCCCCGCCCGCCTTTTTCCAGCTCGTTCTTCGGCTTTCTGAAAAACAGCTCAAGTCCCATGGCCGCTCATCTCCTTACGCAAAAAACGACGTGTCGTAGTCGCCTTTTTTAAAGCGCGGGTCGGATAAAATCGCTATCTGGTCGTCGATATTGTTCGGCACACCGTCGATCACGAGCTCGCAGAGCGCCGCCTGCATCTTGCGGATAGCCTCCTCACGCGTCGCGGCGTGCACGATAAGCTTGCCCAGCAGCGCGTCGTAAAACGGCGGGACGGCGCAGCCCGTCCACAGCGCCGAATCGAAGCGCACGCGCGGCCCGCCCGGCACGTGCAGGAAGGAGACTTTCCCCACGCCCCCGGCGTTGATGCGGCATTCGATGGAGTGCCCGTCGAGCCGGATGTCCTTTTGCTTTACGTCGAGCGGCACGCCCGCGGCGATGCGGATCTGCCATTTGACGATGTCCATCCCCGTCACCTGCTCGGTGACGCCGTGCTCAACCTGCAGCCGCGTGTTCATCTCCATGAAGTAGAAGTTGCCGTCCTTGTCGAGGAGGAACTCCACGGTGCCGGCGTTGAGGTACCCCGCCGCCCTGGCCGCCCGCACCGCGGCGTCAATGAGCTTTGCCCGCAGCCTGGGGCTGACGGCCGGAGACGGCGTCTCCTCCACGAGCTTCTGGTTGTTCTTCTGGATGGAGCACTCGCGCTCGAACAGGCTGACGGTGTTGCCCGTCTCGTCGGCGAGAATCTGCACCTCGACGTGCCTGGCGGGGTAAATCCGCTTTTCGAGATACACGGCCCCGTCCCCGAACGCCTCCTGCGCCTCGCGGGACGCCGTGTGAAACGCCTGCTCCATGGCGTCGGGGCTGCTGACCACGCGGATGCCCTTCCCCCCGCCGCCGCCGCGCGCCTTGATGACGACGGGGTAGCCGAGCTCTTCTGCGGCTTTTTTCGCCTCATCGGCGCTTCCCAGAACGCCCGTCCCGGGGATGACCGGCACGCCCGCCTTTTTCATCGCGCGGCGCGCTAAGTCCTTGTCGCCCATGAGGGCGATGACGTCCGCGCCCGGGCCGATAAACTCAATTCCGTGCTTTTTGCACAGCGCGGCAAAGCGCGCGTTTTCCGCGAGAAAGCCGTAGCCGGGGTGGATGGCCTCGGCTTTCGTGATGAGGGCGGCGGAGATAATCCGCCCGGCGTCAAGGTAGCTCTCGGACGGCAGGGGCCCACCGATGCACACGCTCTCGTCGGCAAGCGCCACGTGGAGGGACTCCCTGTCGGCGGTGGAGTGGACGGCGACGGTGGAAATGCCCATCTCCTTGCAGGCGCGGATAATCCGGATGGCCACTTCCCCGCGGTTTGCAACCAGAATCTTAGAAAACACGCCGCTCCCCCTCTATTTCCCGTCCCTTACCAGCGCAAATGAAAACTCCGCCTTCACGCACACCTCGCCGCCCGTGCGCCCGACCCCCCTCGCAAAGTAAAACGGGGGCTTTGCCTTCGTAATCTCGCACTCCGTCTCAAAGACGTCCCCCGGCCGCACCGGCTTTTTAAGCCGCACGCCGTCAATGCCCGTCAGATACGGCGTGAGCCCCGCGCTCTCCTTATCACTGAGCAGGACGCACGCCGACTGGGCAAGCATCTCGCAGAGTATCACGCCGGGGACGACGGGATTGCCCGGAAAATGGCCGCGTAAAAACCACTCGTCCCCGCGGACGCGGTAGGTTCCGTACGCCTTCCCGTCCCGCATTTGAGCCTCGTCGACGAGGAGCATCGCGTCCCGGTGCGGGAGGATGGCCATGATTTCATCCCTGTTCACCGCTCAACCCCCCGTCTGCTCCAGCCGCAATCGAAACAGCGGGTGCCCGTACTCGACGATCTGCCCGTTCCCGACGCAAATCTCCACGACCGTCCCGCTCTTTTCCGATACAATCTCGTTCATCATTTTCATCGCCTCGATGATGCAGAGCGTATCTCCCGGCGCTACTTTGTCCCCAATGGTCACGAAAGGCGGCTCGTTTGGCCCCGGCGCGGCGTAAAACACGCCCACCATGGGCGACGTGACGGTGTAGAGCTTCTCATCCGCGCGCTCCGTCTCCGCCGGTGCGCTACTCAGCGCCGCCTCCTCCGCGGCCGTTTTGACGCCGCCCTCGCGCTCGAGCAGAAGGCGCTCGGCGCCGCTTGTATACTCAAGGCGCTTTAGCCCCGCCTCGCGCATGAGAAGGGCCAGCTGCCTGATTTCGCTCATTTCCAATGTCATCGCCTCTTTCCCGCTTGCTAGCCGGTTTTCCGAAACGCAAGGCACACGTTGTGCCCCCCGAACCCCATGGAGACGGACAGCGCCAGCACGGGTCCGGCGCGCCGCGCCGAAACTGGGACGCAGTCGAGGTCGCACGCCGGGTCCTGCTGATGGAGCCCCGCCGTGGGCGGCACGACGCCTGTTTTCAGCGCCAGAATGGCGGCGATGGCCTCCGCCGCGCCGGCCGCGCCGAGCATGTGGCCCGTCATGGACTTCGTGGAGCTGACGAGCACATCTTTCACCCGCGCACCCATCGCTTTTTTGATCGCTGCCGTCTCAGCGGCGTCGTTGAGGGGCGTACCCGTCCCGTGCGCGTTGATATACACGATACCCTCCGGGCTGCCGCTTTCAAGGAACGCGTCGGCAATCGCGCGGGCGCAGCTGCCCGCCTGCGGGTCCGGCGCGGTAATGTGGTACGCGTCGCAGGTGGAGCCGTACCCTGCAATCTCCGCGTAAATCTTCGCCCCGCGGCGCACGGCGTGCTCATACTCCTCCAGAATCAGCGCGCCGGCCCCCTCGCCCATGACAAAGCCGGAGCGGCGCGCGTCAAAGGGCAGGGACGCCAAGTTAGGGTCCTGCGCCGCGGACAGGGCCGTCATGTTCGCAAAGCCGGCGATGGCAAGCTCCGTAATCGCCGCTTCGCTGCCGCCGGTGATGGCGGCGTCGGCGTACCCGTGTTTGATTAAGCGGTACGCCTCGCCGATGGCGCTCGCGCTTGTGGCGCACGCCGTCACGACGCTCAGGCACGACCCCTTCGCCTTGTACCGGATGGCGATGCTCCCCGCGGCGATGTTTGAAATCATCATCGGGACTAAAAACGGCGAGACTTTCCGCGGCCCGCCGGCGAGCATCTTCTCATGCTCGGAAACAAGGGACAAAATGCCCCCGATGCCCGAGCCGAAGGAGACCATGAGCCGCTCCGGCGCGACCGTGCCGACAACGCCGCTGTCCTCCACCGCCTGCGCCGCGGCGGCAAGGGCGTACTGCGTGAAGAGGTCGCTGCGGCGCGCCTCCGATTTGTCCATGTACAATAGCGGGTCAAAGCCCTTCACCTCCGCCGCAAGCTTCACCTTAAAGGCGGACGCGTCAAACCGCGTGATAGGCCCGATGCCGTGCCTCCCCTCCACGAGGCTTTGCCAGAAGTCCGCCACCGTATTGCCGACGGGCGTGACCGCGCCAAGGCCCGTCACAACCACTCTGTTCATCTTTAAGCCCTCCTGTCCGACCGGGCAAAGCGCCGGTTACATGCCGAGTCCCCCGTCAATCCGGATCACTTCGCCCGTGATGTACGCGGCGGCATCCTGCGCGAGGAAGGCGGCAAGCTCCGCCACCTCCTCGGGCCGGCCCGTCCGCCCGAGGGGGATGCTCTGAAGAAGCGCGTTGTTTTCGCCGAGATGGCGCGTCATGTCCGTCTCGATAAACCCGGGCGCAATCGCGTTGCAGCACACGCCCCGCGGCGCCAGCTCCCGCGCGACGGATTTTGTCAGGCCAATGAGCCCCGCCTTCGATGCGGCGTAGTTGGCCTGCCCGGCGTTGCCGATGAGCCCCACGACGGACGCGATGTTGATAATCCGCCCCGCGCGCTTGCGGATGAAAATCGGGCTTGTGTGCCGGATCATGTTAAACGCGCCTTTGAGGTTGACGTCCAAAACGCTGTCAAACGCCTCCTCGCGCATACCGACCACGAGGCCGTCTTTTGTGATGCCGGCGTTGTTGACGAGGATGTCTATCGTGCCAAGCGTCTCCCTGACGGCGGCGACGGTCTTGCCCGCCGATGCAAAATCGGACACGTCGCACTGGAAGACCTCCGCGCGCACGCCATACTGCCGCGCGATACCGGCGACCTCCAGCGCGCTCTCGCGCTTTCCGCCGTAGACGACGGCGACGTCCGCGCCGAGGGAGGCAAATTTCAGCGCGATGGCCCGCCCGATGCCGCGGGAGGCACCCGTTATCAGCGCCACTTTGCCTATCAGCACATCTACACCTCCGAAAGGGTTTTCTCAAGCGTCTCTTCGTCTTCCACGCAAAAGACGCGCGCTTTATCCGTGATGCGGGCAATCAGGCCCGCAAGCACCCTGCCCGGCCCGCACTCGATAAACGTGTCCGCGCCCGCGGCGAGCATGTTTTCCACCGTGCGCGACCAGAGGACAGGGCTGATAATCTGCCGCGCCAGCTGCGCCTTTACGCCGCCGCCGTACGGCAGCGCGGTGACGTTTGAGTAGACGGGAGTCTTTGGCGCGCCCACCGAAAACGCCTCCAGCGCCGCGCGGAAGCCCTTGGCCGCCGGGAGCATAAAGGGGGAGTGAAAGCCCCCGCCCACTTTCAGCGGCAGGCACCGCCCGCCGGCCTCCCTGACGCGGGACTTAAACGCCTCCATCTCCTCCGCCGCGCCCGAGACGACGACCTGCCCGGGGCAGTTGAAGTTCACGGGGTAGACTTGTTCAAATTCGTTGCACAATTGCGCCACCGTCTCATTGTTGAGTTTCACCACGGCGGCCATCGAAGCGCCCGACCGCTCCGCCGCCTCCTGCATGAGCCCGGCGCGTTTCATGACGATTTGAAGCCCCTCTTCCTCCGTCACGGCGCCGGAGACGACAAGGGCGACAAGCTCGCCGAGGGAAAAGCCCGCGAGCATATCGGGCTTGACGCCCTTCTCCATCAGGGCCTTCGCCGCAGCCAGATCGGCGCAATACAGGCACGGCTGAGTGTTTATCGTCCGCGCAAGCTCCTCCTCCGTCCCCGAAAAGCACTGCGCCGTCGTCCCCGGGCGGATTTTCTCCGCCATGTCAAAGACGGCCCGGGCGGCAAGGCTTGCGCGATACAGGCTTTCCCCCATGCCGGGAGTCTGCGCGCCCTGACCGGGAAAAACAAACGCTATCCGACCCATCTGCCCGCCCCTTTGAGAACCTGCTCGGCCTCCTCGAAGATCTCGCGGATGATGTCCGCCGCCGGCTGTTCGCGCCTTATCATGCCGGCGACCTGCCCGGCGAGGAAGCAGCCGTTTTCCTCGTCGCCCTCAAGGGCGGCTTTTTTGAGCGCCCCCACGGCCAGCTGCTCAAGCTCCTCGTCCGGCATGCCGGAGTACTCCGCCTTGGCGTAACGCCGCGAAAAGGACGTTTTCAGGCTGCGCACCGGGTGGCCGAGGCGCCTTCCCGTCGCGATGGTGGCGATATCGTTTGCCGCCAGTATCTTCTTTTTGTAGTTTTCATGTACCGGACACTCCGCCGCGACGAGAAACCGCGTGCCGAGCTGGACGCCCTGCGCCCCGAGCATGAAACACGCCGCCACGCCGCGCCCGTCCCCGATGCCGCCGGCGGCGATGACGGGGATGTCCACGGCGTCGGCCACCTGCGGGACGAGGACGAGCGTCGTCGTCTCGCCGATATGGCCGCCGCTCTCCGTGCCTTCCGCAACGACGGCCGCGGCTCCCGCGCGGGCGACCATCTTCGCCATCGCGACGGAGGCGATCACGGGCACAACCTTTATCCCCGCCTCAAGCCATATAGGCATGTACTTCGAGGGGTTGCCCGCCCCCGTCGTCACGACGGCGACTTTTTCCTCGGCGCAGACGGCGGCGACCTCGCCCGCAAAGGGGCTCATGAGCATGATGTTCACGCCAAAGGGCTTATCCGTCATCTCCCGGGCGGCGCGGATCTGCTCCCGCAGGTAGTCCGGCCCGGCGTTCATGGCGGAGATGATGCCAAGCCCCCCGCCGTTAGACACTGCCGCCGCCAGGCGCGCGTCGGCAATCCACGCCATGCCGCCCTGAAAGATGGGGTACTCAATCCCAAAAAGGTCGCATACAGGCGTTTTAATCATTCCAGCCGTCCTTTCGCCCGTCAATTAAGCTTTGCCTCGACATATTTCGTCAGCTCCCCGACCGTCTCCAGCTTCTGGTCCAGCTCAATCTCGATGCCCAGCTCCTCCTCAAGCTGCATGACAAGCTCGACGGTGTCCAGCGAGTCGATGCCGAGGGACTCGAACGTCGTCTCCGGCGTGATGGCAGACACGTCTATGCTGAAGTGGTTTGCAAGCAATGTCGCGATTTTCTCAAATACCATTGTTTTTGCCTCCAATCGTGTGATGTTCTAAAGGCCGCCCCATAGCGGCTGTAACTTCCTTTTACGGGCCCCAGCGCAAAACGCACGCCGCGCTGGTCAGCCCCCCGCCGAAGCTCGTCAGGGCGATATAGTCGCCGTCCTTGAGATGTCCGTCGCGGCACAGTTCGTCTGCGAGGATGGGGATGCTCGCCGCGGAGGTGTTCCCGTACCGGTCGATGTTCTTGGCAAACCGCCCGAACGGGATACCGAGCTTCCTTGCGGCCGCGTCGATAATGCGGGCGTTGGCCTGGTGGGCAATCACCCATGCGATGTCCTCCGGCTCTAGCCCCGCCGCGGCGATGACCTCCTCAAGGTCACTGACCATCGCGCCCACGGCAAACTTAAACGTCTCCTGCCCGTTCATGCGAATGTACGGCTTTTCTACTCCGCCCTCCCAGAACGGTGACGCGCCCCCGAAAGCGGGGATTTTGAGGACGGCGTCGCAGCCTCGGGCGGTAAGCTTTGAGGCGAGGTAATTGTCCCCCTCCTCCAGCACCATCGCGCCGGCGCCGTCGCCGAAGATGATGCAGGTGTTGCGGTCCGACCAGTCGACGATTCGGCTCAGGCGCTCGGCGCCGATGACGAGCACTTTCTTGACTCTCCCGCGCGCAAAGAACGCCGCGGCCGTCTCCAGCGCATAGACAAACCCGCTGCACGCGGCGCTTACGTCCATCGCCGGGCAGGACGCCCCGATCCGGCTTTGCACCATGCACGCAAGGGAGGGCGACAAGTCATCAGGCGTGATGGTCGCGCATAGAATGAAATCCAACTCCCTTGCCGCAACGCCGCTCATCTGAAGGGCCGCCTCCGCCGCCCCGGCGGCAAGGTCCGCCGCCGTCTCCGTCGTGCACACGCGCCGCTCGGCAACGCCCACGCGCTGGCGGATCCATTCGTCGGAGGTGTCGACAAACCGCTCAAGTTCCGCGTTCGTGACGGCGCGTTCGGGCAGGCAGCGGCCTGTTCCCAAAACTCGAAAACTCATTTCTCAGCTCCCGCGCTTTTTTCAAAGAATTTGTTGAGCTTGTCGATGGCGCGCATGAGAATGTCGCGCTCCTCCTCGGTAAACTCGTCCTTCAGCTCGCGGACCATCTCCGCGTGATACCGCTCGTGATAGAGAAACACCTTCCGTCCCTCGCGCGTGAGCGTCACGCGGACGACGCGCCCGTCCGACTCGCAGCCGCTTTTCTGCAGGTACCCTTTCTTTTCCAGTTTGCTGACGGCCACCGTCGCCGAGGGCTTCGCCACCTTCAGGTAGTCGGCAATCTCGCTGATTGTCTTGCCGTTTTCCCTGTCCGAACCGACGCACTCGATGAGGTGCATCTCGCGGATGGTGAGGTTGAGCCTGTGGTTGTTGCGCAGAAACTCCTCTTCCACGCGCAGGATGTTGTGGTAGACCTCGACAAGCATCTCGTTGAGCTTGCGCTCGAAGGGTTGCATGCTTTCCCCAGCCTTTCTCGTCATCAGGCGATTGTTAGTTTATCTAACTAATTTTATGGTTGGATAATACACCCTATTACCCGCGTTGTCAAGTCAAAAAACGGCCGAAAGAAAAACTTTATCAGGAGCTTGACACGAATTTTTTTCTGTGTTATGGTTTTTGAAAGAAATTCCTGAGAGGTCATGTGCATGTTCAAGGCGTTTTTTGCAGCTGAATACTATTACTTTTACTTTTACTTTTTCAGAAAAGTAAAAGCGATTTATGCTGCAAAAAACGCAAAATGCATACTGGCATAAGAAGACATATATTCGCCAACGTGTATTTTCGGGGTTGTGCAGTGTAAATCGCTGCACAACCCCTTTTGTTTATCCCGGCGGCGGGATACGGCCGGCCCGCCCTGCTGGGAAATATAACAGAGACTATGTTTTTGAGAGTAAATGGAGGTTTTATCATGGTTGCAGTCTTAAAACCGGGAGCCACACAGCAGCAGATAGACAATTTAGTCGCCTGGCTGAAGAGCCGGGGGCTTGATGTGCATATCTCGGTCGGCCGATACCGCACGATCCTGGGGCTCATCGGCGACACAAGCCAGATCGACATCGACCTTCTCTTAGGGCTTGACATCATCGAGTCCGTCAAGCGCATATCCGAGCCTTTCAAGAGCGCAAGCCGCACCTTCCACCCCGACGACACCGTCATCGACGTCGCGGGGCGGAAAATCGGCGGCGGGCATTTCCAGATCATCGCGGGCCCCTGCTCCGTGGAGTCGGAAGAGCAGATTCTGAATGTCGCGGAGAGCGTCAAAGAGGCGGGCGCGGGGCTGCTGCGCGGCGGCGCGTTCAAGCCGCGCACCTCGCCGTACGACTTTCAGGGCCTGCGCGCCGAGGGCATCGAGCTCCTGCTCGAGGCAAAAAAGCGCACGGGCATGCCCATCGTCACGGAGATCATGGACGCATCTCACCTTCCCCTGTTTGAAGAGGTGGACGTCATTCAGGTCGGCGCGCGCAACATGCAAAACTTCGAGCTGCTCAAAGAGCTGGGCAAAATCAGAAAGCCCATTCTCCTCAAGCGCGGCCTTGCCAACACCATCAAGGAGCTGCTCATGAGCGCGGAGTACATCATGGCCGGCGGCAACCCGAACGTCATCCTCTGCGAGCGCGGCATCCGCACGTTCGAGACGTACACGCGCAACACTTTGGACCTGTCCGCCGTTCCCCTGCTCCATGAGCTCACGCACCTGCCCGTCATCGTCGACCCGAGCCACGCCACGGGCCAGGCCCGCCTCGTCAGGCCCATGGCGCTTGCCGCCGCGGCGGCGGGGGCCGACGGCCTCATGATTGAAGTCCACAACAACCCGCTCTGCGCCCTGTGCGACGGCCCGCAGTCCCTCACGCCGGAGCAGTTTGCCGACGTGGCGCGGCGCGTGTGGAAAATCCGCGAGGCGGTGACGGAATGACGGCCGGCATCGTAGGACTCGGACTGATCGGCGGCTCCCTCGCGAAGGCCTACAAGACCGGCGGCCACACCGTCTACGGCTACGATATCGACGACGCCGTTTTGGGCTTTGCCCACCTCGCCGGCGCGTGCGACGGGCCTCTTACCGACGAGCGCCTTCCCGAGTGCGACGTCATCCTCCTCGCCATAAACCCTTCCGCAGCCCTGGAGTACCTTGAGAGCATCGCCCCGAAGCTGCCGGAAGGCGCGCTCGTCATCGACTGCTGCGGCGTCAAGCAGACGGTCTGCGCCCGCGGCTTTGCCCTCGCGAAAGAGCACGGGTTTGTGTTCGTCGGCGGGCACCCGATGGCGGGCTACCACCAGTCGGGCTTCAAATACAGCCGCGCCACGCTGTTTAAGGGCGCGTCCATGATCCTCGTCCCGCCGGTGTACGACGACATCATGCTGTTCGACCGCATCGCGAAGGCGCTCGCCCCCGTCGGGTTCGGGCGGCTGACCATCACCACCGCGAAAAAGCACGACGAGATGATCGCCTACACCTCGCAGATGGCCCACCTCGTCTCCAACGCCTTCATCAAAAGCCCGGCGGCCCGCGAGCACCGCGGCTACTCCGCCGGCAGCTACAAGGACTTAACCCGCGTGGCGTACTTAAACCCGGACATGTGGACGGAGCTGTTTATCGAAAACCGCGAGGCGCTGCTCAAGGAGCTCGACATCTTCCTCGCCTCGCTCCAGAAATACCGCGCCGCCCTCGAAAACGCCGACCGGGACACTCTGCACGCCCTCCTCGACGAAGGGCGCGCCCTGAAAGCGGAGCTTGACGGACGATGAAAACGATTAAGGTTCTCGCATCGAAACCATACAACGTGTACATCGGCGCTGGACTGCTTGACCACGCCGGGGAGCTTTTAAGGCCCGTTTTGCGCGGGGATGCGGCCATGGCCGTGACGGACGACGCCGTGGGGCCCCTTTACCTCGAGCGCCTCAAAGCCGCGCTGTCTAGCGCGGGGCTGCGCGTGTTTGAGCACGTCATCCCCCGCGGCGAGGCGTCGAAAAACGCGGAGAATTATCTCAGGCTCCTTTCCGCGATGGCGGAGTGTGGCCTGACGCGCGCGGACACCGTCGTAGCCCTCGGCGGCGGCGTCGTGGGGGACCTTGCCGGCTTTGCCGCGGCGACGTACATGCGCGGCGTCGGCTTTGTCCAGATCCCGACGACGCTTCTTGCCGCCGTGGACGCCTCCGTGGGCGGGAAAACGGCCATCGATCTGCCGCAGGGAAAAAACCTCGCGGGCGCGTTTTACCAGCCGGACGCGGTCGTCTGCGACGTGTCGCTCCTTGAGACCCTTCCCGAGCCCGTCTTTCGAGACGGCATGGCGGAGGTTATCAAATACGCTTTTATTGCCGAAACGCCGCTGCTTGAAAGGCTCAAATCGCCCGTATCGGCGCAGCTTGAGGAGATTGTCGCCCTGTGCGTGTCCATCAAGCGCGACATCGTCTGCGCGGACGAGCGGGAGAGCGGGGCTCGGAAACTGCTCAATTTCGGTCACACCGTCGGCCACGCGATTGAAAAATGCTCGGGCTACGCCGTCCCGCACGGCCGCGCCGTCGCCGCCGGCATGGCTGTCATCACGCGCGCCGCGGTGCACGCCGGGCTCTGCCCGCCCGAAGTGGCGCGGGCGCTGGAAGAACTGCTTATCAAATACAACCTCCCCGCAGACACGCACTTTTCGGCGCGGGAGCTGGCCGCGGCGGCCCTTGCCGACAAGAAAAGAAGCGGCGATGGCATTTCGCTCGTGCTTCCCGTGTCCCTAGGACAGTGTGTGATCCGCGAGATGCCCGTGGACGCGCTTGAGGCGTTCACAGCGCCGGCGCTGGGCGCGTCCGCGAAAGGCGGTGAAAGTCTGTGAATATCCGGATTACAAGGCCGATTCTTGGCGGCACTGTAAAGGCTATCGCCTCGAAATCGGCGGCGCACCGCCTGCTCATCTGCGCGGCGCTTGCCGACGCTCCGTCGCGCGTCCACTGTGCCGAGACGTCGGAGGATATCCTCGCCACGGCGCGGTGCCTTGCCGCCCTCGGCGCGCAAATTGAATACACAGGCGGCGCGTTTCACGTTTCGCCCATCCCCCGCCCCGTCGACGGACTGCGCACCCTCGACTGCGGCGAAAGCGGCTCGACGCTGCGCTTTATGCTCCCCGTCGCCGCCGCGCTCGGGGCGCAGGCGGAGTTCATCCTGAGCGGGCGGCTGCCCCAGCGCCCCCTCTCCCCGCTGTACGAAGAGCTCAAAGCGCACGGCTGCGCGCTCTCGCCGCAGGGGCAAAGCCCGCTTCATCTTTCCGGGCAGCTTCAGGCCGGCACATATACGATTCCGGGGAACGTCTCGTCCCAGTATATCTCCGGGCTTTTGCTCGCCCTTTCCATACTCGGCGCGCCAAGCCGGATTACCGTGACGGAACCTGTGGAGTCCCGCCCGTACATCGACTTGACGCTCCGGGCGCTGGAGGCGTTCGGCGCGCCGGTTGCGGTTCAGGATAATGTGTATTATGTAAACGGGCGGGGCGCTTTCCGCTCCCCAAGTGAGGTCGCCGTCGAAGGCGACTGGTCGAACGCCGCGTTTTGGCTCTGCGCCGGCGCGCTCCTCCCCGAAGGGCGGGAAATCCGCGTCACGGGATTAGACCTCAATTCCCCGCAGGGCGACCGCGCCGTCCTCGATTTCCTGCGGCGTTTCGGCGCTACGGTGCGCGCGGAGGGCGACGCAGTCGCCGTCTCCCGCGGCAACCTGCGCGGGATTGACATTGACGCGGCCGACACGCCCGACCTCGTCCCCGTCCTCGCCGCCGTCGCCGCCGGCGCGGAAGGCGTGACGACCGTCACGCGCGCCGGGCGGCTGCGCGATAAGGAGAGCGACCGCCTGCATGCCGTCACGGAAATGCTCGGCGCCCTCGGCGCCGACATCGCTGAGACGCGCGACGGGCTTGTGATAAACGGCCGCCCGCGCCTTACGGGCGGGGCCGTCTCGTCCTTTAGCGACCATCGCATCGCGATGGCGGCGGCTATCGCCTCGCTTCTTTGCGACGGGCCCGTCACGATTGAAAAAGCCGGGGCGGTGGGCAAATCCTACCCCGCATTTTTCAGCGACTTTGCCGCCCTCGGCGGCTTATACGAGGAGGTCTGACCATGGCATCCGTCTTTGGAAACGCGCTCAAAGTCTCGATTTTCGGGCAGTCCCACTCCCCCGCCGTCGGCGTTGTAATCGACGGGCTCCCTGCCGGCTTTAAGCCCGATTTCGAGGCGCTAAAGCGCTTTATGCTCCGCCGCGCACCGGGCCGGAGCCGCCATGCGACGGCGCGGTCTGAAGCGGACGAACCGGAGATTCTCTCTGGAATCGTGAACGGCGCCACCTGCGGCGCGCCCCTTGCCGCCGTTATCCGCAACACCGACGCGCGCCCCCGCGACTACGAGGGCGTTCGGGACATTCCCCGCCCGTCCCACGCCGATTTCGCCGCGCAGGCGAAGTTCCACGGGGCTCAGGACGTCTCGGGCGGCGGGCACTTTTCGGGGAGGCTTACGGCGCCGCTGTGCTTTGCCGGCGGTCTGTGCCTGCAGCTGCTCGAGGCGGAGGGGATTGTCATCGGCGCGCACATCGCGTCCATCGGGAATGCGTCCGACCGCCCGTTTAATCCCCTCGGCGAGGACACGGAGACGCTCCGCCGCCTCGCGGAGAGCGACTTTCCCGTCCTCGACAGCGCGCGCGGCGAGAAAATGCAGTCCGTCATCGACGAAGCGCGCGATGCCGGCGACTCTGTGGGCGGCGTGATTGAGTGCATCGTCATGGGCCTTCCCGCCGGCGTGGGCAGCCCGATGTTCGACGGGCTGGAAAACCGCCTCGCCGCGGCTGTCTTTGCCGTCCCGGCGGTCAAGGGCATCGAGTTTGGCAGCGGCTTTGCCGGCGCGCGCCTTCGCGGGTCGGAAAACAACGACGCCTTTTACACCGACGGGTGCGTCGTCCGCACGGAGACGAACAACCACGGCGGCATCCTCGGCGGCATCAGCTCCGGCATGCCCATCCTCTTCCGCGTCGCCGTCAAGCCGACGCCGTCCATCGCCCTGCCCCAGCGCAGCGTGCGCCTGAGCGATAAAACAAACGTCCAGCTGACCGTCAAGGGCCGGCACGACCCGTGCATCGTGCCGCGCGCCGTCCCCGCCATCGAGGCCGCGGCGGCGCTCGCGCTCTACGACGCGCTTTTGAGCAACGAAGCAACAGTCTAACGGAGGGAACATTATGGACATCCACTATCTGCGCGAAAAAATCGACGAAATCGACAGCACCCTTCTGCGCGCCTTCATCGAGCGGATGGACGTCTCCGCCGACATCGCCGCCTGCAAAGCCGAAAAAGGCCTGCCGATCTACGACCCCGCCCGCGAGCGCCAGAAGATGAGCGACATCATCGCCCGCACGCCTGAAAAGTACGCGCAGTACGCCGCCGCGCTCTACGCGCTGCTGTTTGAACTGAGCCGCACGCATCAGGAATCGATCGTGCGCCCGCGCTCGACGCTTGTGGAGCAGATCCAAAAGGCGCTGGAGACGACGCAGCGCGTCTTCCCGAAAAACGCGCCGGTGGCGTGCCAGGGCGTGGAGGGGGCGTTTTCGCAGCTGGCGTGCGAGAAGCTGTTTACGTACCCCAACATCATGTTCTGCAACAGCTTCGAGAGCGTCTTTTCCGCCATCGACGCGGGGCTTTGCCGCTACGGCGTCCTCCCCCTTGAAAACAGCACCGCCGGCTCCATCAACAAGGTCTATGACCTGATGATGCGGCACCGGTTTTACATCGTGCGCAGCGTGCGCCTGAAAGTGGACCACAACCTTCTGGCGAAAAAAGGCGCGAGCCTGTCCGACATTAAGGAAATCTACTCCCACGCGCAGGCCATCAGCCAGTGCGCCGCTTTCCTTTCCACCCTGCCCGGCGTGAAGGTCATCGAGTGCGAAAACACCGCCAAAGCGGCAAAGCTCGTCGCGGAGTCGGATCGGACGGACATCGCCGCGCTCTCCTCGCGCTACTGCGCCGAGCTGTACGGCCTTGTGTGCCTGAAGAGCGCCGTGCAGGACCAGGGCAACAACTACACGCGTTTTATCTGCATCTCAAAGGATCTTGAAATCTACCCGGGCGCCGACAAGACGAGCCTGATGCTCTCCGTCCCGCATAAGCCCGGCTCGCTCTACCGCGTGTTGAGCCGCTTCTACGCCCTCGGCATCAACCTCAACAAGCTCGAAAGCCGCCCGATTCCCGACCGCGACTTTGAGTTCATGTTCTACTTCGACCTCGACACGCCCGTCTACTCCGACGCGTTCACGCAGCTCATCGGCGAGCTTGAGTCCTCCTGCGACGATTTCCGCTACCTCGGCAGCTACAGCGAGGTCGTCTGAAACTGAGGGATATACATGAAACAGTACGGCCTGCTGGGCGAGAAGCTCGGACACAGCTTTTCGCCGCGCATCCACGCCCTTCTCGGGCGCGCCATCGGGGCGGAATACCCCTACACCCTCTTTGAAGTCGCCCCGGACGACCTGCCCGCCTTTCTCCAAAAGGGCTTTTTCGCGGGGCTGAACGTCACGATTCCGTACAAAAAAGCCGTCATCCCTTTCTGCGCGGAAATCTCCCCGAAAGCGGCGGCCATCGGCAGCGTAAACACCCTCCTCCGCCGCGCGGACGGCACGCTCTACGGCGACAACACCGACTACGACGGGTTTTTGCACCTGATGCGCCTGCTTGGGGCGGACGTGCGCGGGAAAAAGTGCGTTATCCTCGGCAGCGGCGGCTCGTCGCTGACCGTGCGCGCCGTGCTCCGTGACCTCGGCGCGGGCGAAATTGTCGTCGTCTCCCGCCGCGGCGAGGACAATTACTCAAACCTCCACCGGCACCGGGACGCGGCGCTGCTTGTCAACACCACGCCCGTCGGGATGTACCCCGGCAACGGCGCCGCTCCCGTCTCGCTGGACGCTTTTCCCGCGCTCAAAGCCGTCGCCGACATCATCTACAACCCCGCCAAAACGGCGCTGCTTCTCGACGCGGAAAGGCGCGGCATCCCCTGTATAAACGGCCTGCCCATGCTGGTCAGCCAGGCGGCGCGGGCGGCGGAGCTGTTTACGGGGCTTGCCGTGAGCGACGACGTCGTGGAGTCCGTCACGCGCGCGGTCGAGCGGGAGGCGAAGAATATCGCCCTCATCGGCATGCCCGGCTGCGGGAAAAGCGCGGTGGGCAAAGCGCTCGCACACCTGACCGGCCGCCCGTTTTACGACAGCGACGAGCTTGTCGCCGCGCGCGCGGGCAAGACGATTCCCGCGATTTTCGCCGAGGACGGCGAGGAGGCCTTTCGCAAAATGGAGCACGAAGTCCTTAGGGAGCTTTGTGCCCGAAGCGGGGCCGTCATCGCAACGGGCGGCGGGATTGTGAAAAGGCCGGAAAACCTCCCCCTCCTGCGGCAAAACAGCGTCACGGTGTACCTCGAGCGCCCGCTCTCCGACCTGCCGGTGCACGGGCGCCCGCTCTCGCAAAAGCACGGCGTCGAGGCGCTCTACCGCGAACGCGCGCCGCTGTACGAGGCGTGGAGCGACTTTACCGTCAAATCCGCTAGGAGCGTTTCGGAGACGGCGCGAAAGATAGCGGAGGTGCTTCATTTATGACATTCCTTGTGATCAACGGCCCGAACCTCAACATGCTCGGGATTCGCGAGCCGGACATTTACGGGCGCAGGACGTACGCCGACCTCGAGGCGCACATCCGCGGCGCGGCGCAGCGCTTGGGCGTCGCGGTGGAGCTGTTTCAGTCCAACCACGAGGGCGCCATCGTCGACCGCATCCAGGAGGCTTACGGGAAGGCGGACGGCATCATCATCAACCCCGCCGCGTACACGCACACGAGCATCGCCATTCTCGACGCGCTCAAGGCCGTGGGGCTGCCCGCGGTGGAGGTGCACCTGTCCGACATCTCCCAGCGCGAGCCGTTCCGCAGGGTCTCGTACGTCGCCCCCGCGTGCATCAGGACGATTGCCGGCATGGGGTTTGACGGGTACACCGAGGCGATCAGGACGCTTGTCGAGCACCTTTCACGCCGGGAAAACTGAGATTTTTCTCGTTTTTCCCTCTTTTCCCGCCCATTTTTATCGATGAGTATAATAGCCTCATGCGGCCAAGTTCAATGCGCACAAAATCAGACGGGGGTGACGGATTATGTTATGGGATAAAACGCTGGAAACAGGCATTGAGAGCATCGACGCGCAGCACAGGGAGCTCTTCCGCCGCATCGACATGCTCTCCGACAAGAGCAACGACAAGAAAACGGTGGAAATGCTCGCGTTTTTGGAGGAATACGTGCACGTCCACTTCCGGGACGAGGAAGCCCTGCAGGCAAGGAGCAAATACCCGAAGGCGGCCGAGCACAAAGGCTACCACGCCGCCTATGTGGACATCATCAGAAAGCTCAAAGAGCGCCTGCAAAACGAGGGCGACACGCTCCTTTTGAAGCTCGAAGTAAATAAACAGGTGTTCGGCTGGCTCAGAGACCACATCCTTGTGCACGACAAGGAGTTTGCGCGGTATTACAGGAGCCTGAAGTAACGCGGGATACATAAAAAAGCAGGCATTCGCCTGCTTTTTTGCATAAAGAAAACCAGCCATTCGGCTGGTCTTTGTCTTTTCATCATGCCGGTGGTGGGACTCGAACCCACACGCCATTACAGCACACGATTTTGAGTCGCGGTCGTCTACCAATTCCGACACACCGGCACATCACACCGCGCTTTCGCGGCTTAAGGCACCGCTTATTATACAGCAGGAAGGCGCCAAATACAATAGGCAAATCCATCGTTGTCCCGGTTTTTTGCGCTCCATTCAGGCGGCAAATATGAGGAAAGCGCCCCGAAACGGGGCGCTTTTTGCTGTGTTTTCTAAGGTTTTACGCCGTTTTGCGGCGGGTTACGCGTTGTCGTACCCGTTTGCGGCCGCCTCGAGGCACTCGCTCACGCCGTTGATGCCCGCCGTCATGAGCGACACGAGCACCGCGCCGAGCACTTCCTCCTTCGTCGCCCCCGCTTTCTTGGCAAATCCCGCGTGCGCCGCGACGGAGTCCTTCGCGCCGCGGTGCGCCTGGATGCCGAGGTAGACGAGCTGGAACGTCTTTTCGTCGAGCCCCGCGTGCTTCTGGAGGGTGCCGGCAAGGCCGAAAAACGCCTTATATGTTTCGGGAGACTCCTTCTCCCACAGCTCAAAGAAACCGGGCATACTCATTCTCCTTACCTCTCAACGCGTTACTTCCAGTCCGGCGCGGGGACTTGCTTCTGGGTGTCGTAAATGGGGTTGACGGTGAGGATGCTAAACAGACGCATAAACTCCTCGTTGACGGGCTGGTCCGGATAGGCGCGCAGCATGGCGTTGCACTTTTTCGTCATGACGTCCTTAAACTCGCTGTGCGTGAAGATATACAGGTCCTTCCGGCGGATGCCCCGGAGCACGCGGCGCCCGGCCTCGACGGGATCCATGAGCAGGTTGCCCCTCTCGGGAACGCGGCGCGGCGGAGGCGGCGCGTTGTTCTCCCTCTTGAGGCCCATCATGGCGCTGACTTCCTTCGACGTGTTCCTCAGATTGCCCTCAATCGGCCCGGGGCAGAACGCCGACGCGCCGACGTTCGTCCCCATAAGGTCGCAGGCAAGCGTCTCCATGAGGGCGATAATGGCCGCCTTCGTCGAGTTGTACATCGCGAAGGCCGGAACGACGGACAGGCCGGACTGCGACGCCGTGCTGACGACGTGGCCCTCCTCGCCGTGCTTGAGGATGCGCGGCAGGATGGTGTGAATGCCGTTGAGGACGCCCTTGAAGTTGACCTCTGTGATAAAGTCGATGTCTTCGTAGGGGATATCCCACACTTTGTTGGCCGGAACCTCGACGCCGGCGTTGTTGACGAGGATGTGGATCTTGCCGAACACTTCCTCCGCCTCGTCCGCCGCCCTGACGTACGCCTCGCGGTCCGTTACGTTGAGCTGGATGCCGTGGACGGGCCATCCGCGCTCCTCAAAGTAGGGAATCACTTCGTCGATGGCGCTCTTGCGCAGATCCGCGATGACCACCTTCATGCCCGCTTCACCGAAGGCCTTGGCAATGCCGAGCCCGATGCCGCTGGCCGCGCCTGTGATAAACGCAACTTTTCCTTTAAAGTTTTCCATAATACTCCTCCTTAACACGCTGTGTGTTACTTCCAGTCGGGCGCGGGGACTTGCGTCTGGGTGTCGTAAATGGGGTTGACGGTGAGGATGCTAAACAGACGCATAAACTCCTCGTTGACGGGCTGGTCCGGATAGGCGCGCAGCATGGCGTTGCACTTTTTCGTCATGACGTCCTTAAACTCGCTGTGCGTGAAGATATACAGGTCCTTCCGGCGGATGCCCCGGAGCACGCGGCGCCCGGCCTCGACGGGATCCATGAGCAGGTTGCCCCTCTCGGGAACGCGGCGCGGCGGAGGCGGCGCGTTGTTCTCCCTCTTGAGGCCCATCATGGCGCTGACTTCCTTCGACGTGTTCCTCAGATTGCCCTCAATCGGCCCGGGGCAGAACGCCGACGCGCCGACGTTCGTCCCCATAAGGTCGCAGGCAAGCGTCTCCATGAGGGCGATAATGGCCGCCTTCGTCGAGTTGTACATCGCGAAGGCCGGAACGACGGACAGGCCGGACTGCGACGCCGTGCTGACGACGTGGCCCTCCTCGCCGTGCTTGAGGATGCGCGGCAGGATGGTGTGAATGCCGTTGAGGACGCCCTTGAAGTTGACCTCTGTGATAAAGTCGATGTCTTCGTAGGGGATATCCCACACTTTGTTGGCCGGAACCTCGACGCCGGCGTTGTTGACGAGGATGTGGATCTTGCCGAACACTTCCTCCGCCTCGTCCGCCGCCCTGACGTACGCCTCGCGGTCCGTTACGTTGAGCTGGATGCCGTGGACGGGCCATCCGCGCTCCTCAAAGTAGGGAATCACTTCGTCGATGGCGCTCTTGCGCAGATCCGCGATGACCACCTTCATGCCCGCTTCACCGAAGGCCTTGGCAATGCCGAGCCCGATGCCGCTGGCCGCGCCTGTGATAAACGCAACTTTTCCTTTAAAGTTTTCCAAGATTATCCCTCCTCGCTTTTTAAAGCGATTTTTACATGGTGCGAAAACTGGACAGGCTCCCGCGAAAGCATTATATTCCCATAAGCCGGAAAATTCAAGAAAATTTAAGGTATCGGGCGTATTTCGCCCCTTTTCAGCCGTTGCGGCGATCTCGCGCGAAGCGCCGCTCCGGAAAAAGAAAAGCGGGCGGCGCGGCCGCCCGCTTTATGCCAGAGCGCCCCACTCTTCGTATTTCGCGTCAAGCTCCTTTGATATCGCCGCCGCCTCCTCGTCCAGCTCCATGAGCCGGACGTAGTCGGTGGCGTATTCGAGCTTTTGTGCTTCAATCTCGGAGAGCTTTTCCTCCAGCGCGGCAATCTCCCTCTCCAGCCGCCGCAGCTGCTTTTCGACGGACGACGGCCCTCTCGCCGGCTTTTTCCTTGCGCCCTCCTCCTTTGCCGCCGGTTTCTGCTTTGGCGCCGCGGCGGCAGCCATAGCGGCTTTCCGGGCGCGGTAGGCCTCGTAGCCGCCGGAAAAGTCGGCGATGCGGCCGTTTTCAATCTCCCAGATCCGCGTGGCAAATCGGCTGATGAAGTAGCGGTCGTGCGAGACGAAAAGGAGCGTTCCGCCGTATTCCTCCAGCGCCTGCTCGATCCACTCGCGCGAGGCGATGTCGAGGTGGTTTGTCGGCTCGTCGAGGATGAGGAGGTTAATGTCCTCCTGCATCAGGATGCACAGCCTCAGGCGGCTCTTTTCCCCGCCGGAGAGGTCCCGCACCAGCTTGAACACGTCCTCGCCGGTAAACTTGAACGCGCCGAGGCGGTTGCGCGCCGTCTGAGGCGAGCAGCCCGTCTCATACACGAGCGTGTCGACGAGCGTCCTGTTTTCGTTTGCAAACGTGACGACCTGCGGCAGATACGCCGCCTTGACGCTCGGCCCGAGGCGTATGGTACCCGTGTCGGGCCGCTCCTTGCCAAGGATCATGCGGATGAGCGTCGTCTTGCCCGAGCCGTTGTCGCCGATGAGGGCGATGCGCTCGCCGCCGGTGACGAGGGCGTCAAACCCCGAAAATAGCGTGCGCCCGCCGTAGCCTTTGGAGACGTTTTTGAGGACGAGCACCTCGTCGCCCCGAAACTCCTTTTCGCCAAACCGCGCGGCGATGGCCCTCTCGCGGTGCGGCCGCTCCGTCTGCGCAAGGCGCTCGATGCGCTTTTCGATGGCGAAGGCCTTTTGCATGAGCCTTTTGTTGCCCGTCCCCCACTGGTGCAGCCTGTCCGCCGCCTCCTGGAGCCTCTTGGCCTCCGCCTGCTCGCGCTCGTAGCGCGCAAGCTGCTCTTGATAGCGCCGCTCCTTTTCGCGGGCATAGTCGCTGTAGCTGCCGTTGTAAAGCACGGCCTTGCCGTTTTCAAGCTCGACCGTGCGCCTTACGACGCTGTCGAGAAAGTACCGGTCGTGGGAGATGACGAGGACGGTGCCTTTGAACTTCCCCAAATATTCCTCAAGCCACTCGGTGGCGCGGATGTCGAGGTGGTTTGTCGGCTCGTCGAGCAGCAGGATGTCCGTGTTCTCGATAATCAGCCGCGCGAGGTTGACGCGCGTTTTCTCGCCTCCCGAAAGGGTGGAAAAAAGCTGGCGGCGCTGCTCCATCGGGATGCCGAGCCCGTTTGCCACGGCGTTGAGGGTATAATCCATATCGTACCCGCCGCCGCGCTCAAATTCCGCGGCGAGGCGGTCGTACTCCTCCATCAGGGCGCGGCTGAAGTCGCCCGCCATGCGCGCTTCAAGCTCTTCCATGCGCTTTTTGATGGCGACAAGGCGCGCGTGCGCCGTTTTGAGCACGTCCTCGGCCGTAAAATGGCCGGGATAGACGGGAATCTGCGAGATGAGCCCGAGCTTCTTCCCTTTGGCGACTGAGACATACCCTTCATCCGGCTCAAGCTCGCCGGCGATGATGCGAAAAAGCGTCGTCTTCCCGGCGCCGTTTTTCCCGAGAAGGCCGACGCGCTCGCCCTCGTATACGTCGAAGGAGACGCCGTCCAGGATGTCTTTCCCCTGCTCGAAGGCCTTTTTTATGTTAACTATCGAAATGTCGACCATAGCGTACTCCAAAGCGGTATTTCTTGTGTATTTCCTCCGGTGCATTGTAACATAAAGTGGTTGTGGTTCACAACGCTTGGTGCTATAATATGTCACAATCACAGCGTATCTGCGCAAAAAGTCAGACAAGCCTCCCCCCGCCGTGGAGTGCCTTGGCCGCTTGAAAGCGCGCTACGCGGGAAAGATTAAGCAGCCGGCGAAAGGCCGGCGGTCGAAAATCCGGGGTGATCCTGTGCTTTATGCCATCGACGGCACAATCAAGCTCTCGAGAAGAGAACGGTATGATGTCGTGATCATCGGTGCCGGGCTGGCGGGTCTCTATACGGCGTTGAACATTGAAGAAAAGTATTCATGCCTGATTCTCGCCAAGGAAAACATCGACATGTCCAGTTCGTGGTACGCGCAAGGCGGTATCGCCGCCGCCATTTCGCATGACGACGCGCCCATCTTCCACCTCGAGGACACGCTCATTGCCGGCGCGGGCCTGTGCGACAAGGAAGCCGTCGCCGTTTTGGTCGCGGAAGGCCCGAGCGACATCAAGACGCTCGTCTCTCTCAACGTCCCCTTTGACCTCAACGAATACGGCGATCTGGAAATCACGCGCGAAGGCGGCCACCGTAAAAACCGCATCGTCCACGCCGGCGGCGACGCGACGGGCCGTGAGACGGTCAAGGCGCTCGCGCACATCGTCTCCCAGCGCGCGAACATCACGTTCAGCGAAAACACCTGCTTTTACGATATCGTCAAGGACGAGACCGGCGCCGTCGCGGGAATCATCGTGAAAGACCACTCCGGCGCGTTTTACCTGATTGAGACGGGCCGCGTCGTGATCGCGACGGGCGGCATCGGCCAGGTCTACCGCTCCACGACGAACCCCTCCGTCGCCACGGGCGACGGCATCGCCGCCGCCATGCGCGCCGGCGCGAACATAAAGAATATCGAGTTTATCCAGTTCCACCCGACGGGCCTGTGGTCCCCCATCCCGGAGGAGCGCGAGTTTCTCATCTCCGAAGCCGTCCGCGGCGAAGGCGGACTGCTGAAGAACAAGGAAGGCGTGCGCTTCATGGTCGGTCAGCACGAGCTGGCGGAGCTTGCGCCGCGGGACATCGTCGCCCGCGCCATTGTCCGGGAGCTTGAGCGCACGGGGGACGACCACGTCTTTGTGGACATCACCATGAAGGACGAGGAATTCCTGAAAAAACGCTTCCCCACCATTTACCAGGAGTGCTTAAAACGCGGCATCAACATCGCCAAGGACTGGATTCCCGTCTGCCCCGTTCAGCACTACCTCATGGGCGGCATCCAGACGGACTTAAACGGGCATACTAACATCCCCGGGCTTTACGCCGCCGGCGAAGCGGCGTATACGGGCGTCCACGGCGCCAACCGCCTGGCCTCCAACTCCATGCTCGAGTGCCTCGTCTTCGGCCGCCGCGCCGCGCAGGACATCAACGCCGCGCTCGACGCCGGCGCGAAGGCGCGCCCGCCCGTCCTCCCCGACCTGCCCGTCCGGGAGCGGAAGAAGCTGGACCTTGACGCCCTGCGGTTTAAGGTGAAGGACCTGATGAGCAAGCACGGGTACGTCATCCGCAACGAAAAGGGCATGAAGACGGCCCTCAAGGGCGTGGAAGAAGTCCTCGCCGAGCTGGAGCAGACGTTCGACGAGTCGACCGACTACCTCGAAACGCTCAACATCGCCACCGTCGCGCGGGCGATTCTGATTGCGGCGCTGGCCCGCAAGGAGAGCATCGGCTCGCACTACAGGGAGGATGCACCATGACGTACGACGCCGGCTTCCCCGGCCTTGACGCTTTTCTCCAAAGCTGCCTTGCCGAAGACATCGGCACGGGCGACATTACCACAAACTGCTGCGTCGACGCTAACTCCTACTCCCGCGGCCGCTTTATCGCAAAGGCGGACGGAGTTGTCTGCGGCCTGTTTGTCGCCGCGCGCGTGTTCGCCCTTGTGGACGCGCGCATCGTGTTTTCGCCCCGCGTTGAAGAAGGCGCCGCGGTGAAGAAGGGCGATATCGTCGCCGAAATCGAAGGCCCCTCGCGGGGCATCCTCACCGGCGAGCGCACGGCCCTCAACCTCCTGCAGCACCTGTCCGGCGTGGCCACCCGCACGCGCGAGGCGGTGGAGAAAGTGAAGGGCACAAAGGCGCAGATCGTCGACACGCGCAAGACGACGCCGGGCATGCGCGTGCTGGAAAAGTACGCCGTCCGCTGCGGCGGCGGGAAAAACCACCGGTTCGGGCTGTCCGACGGCGTTCTCATCAAGGACAACCACATCGTCGCCGCCGGCGGCATCACCGCGGCGATTGAAAAGGTGCGTAAATCCGCGCCCCACACGCTGAAAATCGAGGTCGAGACGGAATCCCTCGAGCAGGTTCAGGAGGCCCTTGACGCGGGGGCCGATATCATCATGCTGGACAACATGTCCGTCCCCATGATGGCGCAGGCCGTGAAGCTCATCGCCGGGCGCGCCCTCACGGAGGCCTCCGGCAATATGGGCCAGCGCGACCTGCGCGAAGTGGCCGCGACGGGCGTCGACTTCATCTCCATCGGCGCGATTACCCAGTCGGCTCAGGCCCTCGACATCAGCCTGCGCTTTACCGCCTTCGACGAAAAGCGCGCTTAAACAATGACACACAAACACCGCAGGGTTCCCCTGCGGTGTTTTTTCTTTGCCGCGATGTCAGCCTGCCGCGCCGCGCGCGGCGTGCTCCGCGCTTTTCCGCGCAGCCTACCGCACGGCGCGCGCGCCCGTGCCCGCAGTTTCTGCCGCGCCCCTTATAGTCCTCGCACATTCCATGTTTCCGCGAAGCCTGCCGCGTGACATAAGCCCCGCCCCGAAATATCGCCCCACCATATACAGTCCACGCGTGCTCTCGCGTTTTCCGCAGCCTGCCGCACGTCGCGCGCCCGTGCCTGCAGTTTCAATAGCGCCTCTTACATCCCCCGCGCTCTCCGCGTTTTTCCGGGATGCCGGGCTGCGCGGGAATCCGCCGCCCCGTCCCCCGCTCGCGTTTTTTCCGGCCCGGTACTCCTCCCGCCATACTCAAGCTTTTTCTTGCATTTTTCGCCGATAACGGTTATACTAATTTAGTAATTTACTAATTTAGTAACAGGAGAACTGCGCCATGAAAATTCCCGCCACGCTCAAGCACAAGCCCGTCATCATCTCTCAGGAATATGATAAGGTAGACGGCCGCAACGCGCACAAATCGGACGCGAAGGGGCTGTCCATCGGCCTTGCCCAGTGGAACGACCGCGGCAAGGTGGACATCTCCGCGAAAATCTGGCGGCACACGGGCGAAAAATGGTCCCGCCAGTCGGAGGAGATGCCGCTGCACCGCGTGCTGGACCTTGCCATCCTCATCTGCCGGACGAAGGCCTACATGCAGGAGGCCTACCGCTACCCCAAGCTCTATGACGAATCAAACCCCTGCATCGAGCGCATCCCTCTTCAGGGCGGCGCGCTGGACGTGTCCGTCTGCACCGACAACCCCATGCTCGACGAGGACATTAAGACATTGCGGGACATCCTTGCTCGGGACGACGAACTGCTCGGCGAGCGCCTGCGCCGCCTTGCCACCATCCTCCGCGAGATGGGATACTAGCCTTTCGCGGCGGGATGGCCAGCCTCGCACGGTAACAGCGCCGGTGGTTTCGCATAATATGGCGTGTAGAATACTTGCGAGGTGAACCAAATGTGCGATAGCAACGACAATGTGACGCTTATCGCCATCGCCGCCGTAGTTCTGCTCGTTTTAATCTGGTGTTGCTGCTGCAACCGTGATGATTTCATCTAGCAAAACGAAGCCTACTCGGTGATGTCGGCCGGCATACATAACAGGGCAAAAGGGGCGAAGCCGGAAGCTTCGCCCCTTTACGTTTTCATTTTACGCTTTCCCGGCGCAGCCGAGGACGTTGATGAGCTTGTGCTTGACGAGCTGGCGGATATTGTCGCGCCCGGGCGCGAGGTATTTGCGCGGGTCAAACTCGGACGGGCTCTTCGCGAGCGCCTGGCGCACGCCGGCGGTCATGGCAAGGCGCAGGTCGGAGTCGATGTTGATTTTGCACACGGCCATGCTCGCCGCCTTGCGCAGCATATCCTCGGGTATGCCGATGGCGTTCGGCATACTGCCGCCGTTTTCGTTGATAATCTGCACGTATTCGGGAATGACGGAGGACGCGCCGTGCAGGACGATGGGGAACCCCGGCAGGCGGCGGCCGACTTCCTCGAGGATGTCAAACCGCAGCATGGGCTTTTGCCCGGGCTTGAATTTGTACGCGCCGTGGCTCGTTCCGATGGCGATGGCCAGGGAGTCCACGCCCGTCCGCGCGACGAACTCCTCGACCTGGTCCGGCTGCGTAAAGTGCGCGTCTTCGTCCGAGACGTTGACGTCGTCCTCGATGCCGGCCAGCTGCCCCAGCTCGCCTTCCACAACGACGCCGCGGTCGTGCGCGTATTTGACGACTTCGGCGGTCAGGCGGATGTTCTCCTCAAAGGGGAGCTTCGAGCCGTCGATCATGACGGACGTAAAGCCGCCGTCGATGCAGGACTTGCAGATTTCAAAGCTCTCGCCGTGGTCGAGGTGCACGCAGATCGGCAGGCCCGTGTCCGCCTCCGCGGCCTCGATGAGCTTCATGAGGTAGACGTGCTTGGCGTATTTCCGCGCGCCGGCGGACACCTGCAAAATCAGCGGCGCGCGCACTTCGGCGGCCGCCTCCGTGATGCCCTGGATAATCTCCATGTTATTGACGTTAAACGCGCCGATGGCATATCCGCCCTCGTACGCTTTCTTGAGCATTTCCTTCGATGTGACAATCGGCATGCGATATCCCCTTCCTTATTCTGTCGCCTTTTCAGGCGGCTTTATTCCCCGCCCGCCGGCGCCAATCTGACAGGCGGCGCGCTCTCTCAAGCGGCGCGCCATAAAGCGAAATATTCCAACCCTGTCTTTGCATATTATACCATAAAACGCACGCCAAACAACACGGCAGCGCGCGAAATTGCGTTTGATTTTACAGGGCCTCTATGCTAAGATGACAATACGCGGTCATAGCGCGATGCGCGCTTGCGCTTTATTGCGCGCATTTTAAGCGCTGGAGTTTACCCGGAGGTGAATTATGAGCAACAAGTTAATCGGCGCATGTATTTTCGCACAGTCCGGCGGGCCGACGGCCGTCATCAACGCCAGCGCGTACGGCGTTTTCGTCGCGGCGTTCGACGCGCCGGAAATCACGCGCGTTTTAGGCGCGGCGCACGGGATCACCGGCGTGATTAACGACGTTTTGTACGATATTGATAAGGAAGACCGCGACGAACTGCGTCTTCTGCTCAATACCCCGTCTTCGGAGCTCGGCTCGTGCCGCTACAAGCTGGCCGACCCGGACGAGGACGACACGGACTACCAAAAAATCCTCGAAACCCTCAGAAAATACAACGTGCGCTACTTCTTCTACAACGGCGGCAACGACTCGATGGACACCTGCAGCAAGGTCAGCCGCTATCTGGAGAAAGTCGGGTACGAGTGCCGCGTCATCGGCATCCCGAAGACGATTGACAACGACCTGTACGGTACGGACCACTGCCCCGGTTACGGCAGCGCCGCGCGGTATATCGCCACAAGTGTCGCCGAAGTCTGCAAGGATACATACGTCTACGACGTCGGCACAATCACGGTGATTGAAATCATGGGCCGCCACGCCGGATGGCTTGCCGGCTCGGCGTCCCTCGCGGCCATCTCCTGCGCGCCGCCGGACCTCATCTACCTGCCCGAGGTCCCCTTCGACATCGACCGGTTTATCGACGATATCAACCGTGTGTACGCGGCGAAAAAGAAGTGCCTTATCGCCGTCTCCGAGGGCATCCGCTACCCGGACGGGTCTTTCGTCTCCGAGGCGAAAATCTCCACGACGGACGGCTTCGGCCACTACCAGCTCGGCGGCCTCGCCTCAACGCTCGCGGGCCTTATCAAAATGCGCACGGGCGCCAAGGTGCGCGGCATTGAGCTGAGCCTCCTGCAGCGCTGCGGCGCGCACCTCGCGTCCCAGACGGACATCGACGAGGCGTTCCAGGCGGGCCAGTTTGCCGTGCAGTCGGCCGTCGCCGGCGAAACGGGCAAAATGGTGGCCTTCGAGCGCCTGCCCGGCCCCGAATACAAAATCAGGATGATCCTGCAGCCGCTTGACATCGTCGCCAACGTGGAGAAAAAGGTGCCGCGGGAGTGGATTAACGCCGAGGGCAACAACGTCACGTCCGAGTTCATCGACTACGCCCTCCCCCTCGTCCAGGGCGAAAACAAGCGCGTGCTCGAGCAGGGCCTGCCCCGCTTCGCGCAGCTGAAAAAAATCAGGGCCGTGCCGTAACCGGCTTACCGTCTCGGCGTTTTAAGGCGCGTACATTCACCGCCTTCGGGCGGCTAAGATACGGAGGATGCTTATGGCTATTGAGTCCATGGAAAACGCCTTCTGCCTGAAGGGGAAAACGGCCGTCGTCACCGGCGGGGCCAAGGGCATCGGGCTTGGCATCTCGACGGCGCTGGCGCAAAGCGGCGCGAACGTCGCCATCTTCGCGCGGGACGAAAAAAGCTGCGAGGACGTCGTAAAGGAATTCCGCGAGAAGTACGACGGGACGTTCGCCTATTACAGGACGGACATCACAGACCACCAAAACTGCGTCGACTCCGTCGCCGCCGTCATCCGCGATTTCGGATCGGTCGACATCCTCGTCAACAACGCCGGAATCGGGACGGTAGGGAGCCTGCTCGACATGGAGGAAGACCTCGCCTCGTGGTTTGAGTGCTTCGACACGGACCTGCACGGCGCGGTGCGCCTGTGCTACCTCTTCGCGCGGCATTTCCGCGACACGGGCAAAGGCGGCCGGATTATCAACATCACGTCGAACGCCGGCGAAATCGTCAACTCCCCCTTCATCACGGCGTACGCCTCGGCGAAGGCGGCGCTCAACCACTTCACCCGCGTCATCGCCGCGGAGCTCGCGCCGTACAACATCCGCGTCAACGCCATCGCGCCCGGCTTTACCCACTCCAACTTCACGAAAAACATCCCGCCCGAGGCGATGGAGGCGCTCTGCAAGGACGTGCCCATCGGCCGGTTTATCAACCCCATCGAAATCGGCGCGCTCGCCGTCTATCTCGCGAGCGACGCGTCGGACGCCATGACGGGCGCCGTCCTCACCATCGACGGCGGCTACGCGCTCCAGCATTAAGCTCATCAAAAAGCAAAGAGTCCAAAGACTTTCAGCCTTTGGACTCTTTTTCTATGGATTCTTATTACTTTACGACGCGCTCGAGCTCGAAGAACGTCCCGCCCGCGATCATCACAATTTTGTCCTGCGCCGTAAAGAGGACGACGCTCGCCGCCCCGTCTTCCCCGGTAATTTCTATCGCGGGGACGGCTTCGTAGGCGATTTCAACCTGAGGAAAGCCCACGCGAAACTGGGCGTAAAACGTCTCGCCGTCGATTTCCGTCTCCGTGTATTCGGGCTTTTCGATTGTCAAAACGGGGCTGTCCGGCGCGTCCGTGAGCACCTCGGCCTTATCTTCGGAGAAAGTAAGTATCTTTCCCACGAGGGCTTTCGCTTCCTCCTCCGAGTATGTGCCGGTGGAGCCGTAGGCGAGGACCTTCGTCAGCCGCCACGAGCCGTAAAGGGCGTTTGCGTCGTGGGGATACTCCGGCGGGGCGACGTCCCCGACGTCGTGGCTGACGGGCGCGTTCGGGTCAAGGGCCGCGCCGTCGTCCGGTTCGTCCGGGACAACAACGGGGCGCTGGTAGTTGTCATCCTCAACGGGCAGGATGGTGAACTCCCCCTCCCCTTCGTTGGCCGGCTTATCCCCGCCGTCTTCGGCGGGCTTTTTAATGCAGGCGGCGAGAGCGACAAACAGCGCGATGACCGCCAAAAGCGCAAAAAATCGTTTGAGCATACAAGCTCCTCCTATCTTTCATTGTAGAGTTGCCGCGGCATTTGGCACAAAACAAACGTGCCGCCCATTTAGACGGCACGCTGCTCTCTTTGTTCCATTCAGTTACAGGGTCGAGGAGATTTCGATGAGCTTGCGCATCCGGTGGCTGAGGCACGATTTCGTCATCCCCGACGCCGCGGCAAGCTCCGCCAGGCTCATCTCGGGGTTGTTCAGGCGCAGACGCGCCGTCTCCTGGAGCTTAAGCGGCAGGGCGTCGAGCCCCGTGGTGCGCTCGATTTTTTCGATGGCCTCGATCTGCTGCATCGCCGCCTCCACCGTCTTTGAGACGTTGGCCGTGTCGCAGTTGACCTTGCGATTGACGGCGTTGCGCATGTCTTTTTCCACTTTCAGCGCCATCAGCTCCATGGCGGCCACCGGCGCGCCGATGAGCGTGAGGAAATCCTCGATGGCGGAACTCTGCTTAAAGTAGACGACGAAATTGCCGCCGCGGGACGACTCCTTCGGCTCAAAGCCCATCTCAAGGAGCAGCGAATACGTCTGGCGGCTGACGTTGAAGTGGTCCGTCACGAGCTCGAGGTGGTAGCGCTTGGACGGGTCCGTCACGGAGCCGCCCGCCAGAAACGCCCCGCGCAGGAAGCTGGCGCGGCAGCACTCGTCCTCCAAAACGGCGAGGTTGATGTGATGGGCCAGGAGCCTTGAGCCTGAAAGCCCGAACGCGTCGAAAATCCGGCTGATTTTTTCCCTGTCCGTGAGGGTGAACACGTATTTCGCCGCCCGCCCGTCGCGCCGCTCCGGCGCGTCAAGGAGGATGCCGAACGCGCGCCGAAACAGCTTCGGCAGGCGCGTCACGAGAGCGCGGTTTTCGGTGATAAGCCGGATCTTCTGCGGCGAAAACATGTTGCAGTAGAGCAAAAGCCCGTAGCACTCGGCAAGGGCGCAGCATTTCCGGCCGATGGGCTGCCGGCACAGCTCCGCTTTCGCCGTGTTGGAAAACGTCGCTCCCATGACTTTCACTCCCCTTTCCCTTCAGGCTGTCGGACGGCTTTTTCGCTATCTCTCCGCGTAAATCCGCATGATCTGCTCGGCCAGGCGGTCCGGATGGTGGCGGACAAGGCCGCTTCTGTGGTCGGCCACGAAGGCCTCGACGACGCGCACGCCCAGCGCGCGCACGCGCTCGAGGTCCAGTTCGATTTCATACGCCCCCTCCAGGGCGTAGCGCATGAGTACCTCCGGCGGCGCCGGCTGGCTGTTGACGATGCAGGTGTCAAACAGCCGCGCGGAGGAGTGGGCAAACAGCTGGAAGATGTGGTCGGACAGCGTGTACCCTTCCGTCTCGCCGGGCTGCGTCATGATGTTGGCCACGTATATCTTCAGCGCCCGGGAGCGCTCGATGGCCTCGGCAATCCCGCCGACGAGGAGGTTGGGAATCAGGCTCGTGTAGAGGCTGCCCGGGCCGATGACGATGATGTCCGCCTCTTCGATCGCCCTGACGCTCTCCGGCAGCGCCGAGACGGGCTCCGGCACAAGGCGGATGCGCCGGATGCGGCAGTTGCGCTCGCGCTTGGCCTGCGCAATCTTCGACTCGCCGATGACGACGCCGCCGTCTTCAAACTCGGCGAGAAGGCGCACGTCCGCGTTCGTGACGGGGAGCACCCGCCCCGTGATGGCAAGCACCTCCCCCATCCGCGCCACGGCCTTGTCAAACGACTCGGATATGCCGTTCATGGCGGCCAGGAGCAGGTTTCCGAAGCTCTGCCCGGCGAGGCTTCCGCTCGTAAAGCGGTAATCGATGAGCTTTTCCATCGTCGGCTCGATATTGGACAGGGCGAGGATGCAGTTGCGGATGTCCCCCGGCGGAAGCATGCCCAGCTCGTCCCGCAAAACGCCTGAGCCGCCGCCGTCGTCCGTCACGGCGACGATGGCGGTGATGTTCGGCGTGCGGTGCTTCAGTCCCCTGAGCATAACGGAAAGCCCCGTTCCCCCGCCGATGCAGGCAACCCTGGGAGCGCGGCCCGACCTGTAAAAATACGACTCCATTGTCTCCCCCGCTTCAAATGTCCTTTGCGATGCCAGTATATGAAGCGCGCTACTGGGATTTGTCAATGTCGCGGTGGAGGCTCTCCGCCGGATAGCCCTTTTCCACCAGGAAGTTCCGGAGCGCCTCGGCGATGGCGACGGAGCGGTGCCGCCCGCCAGTGCAGCCGATGCACACCGTGAGGTTGCGCCGCCCGTCTTCGATGTAGAGCGGCAGGAGGAACTCAATCAGGTCCGTCAGCCGGCGGAAAAACTCTTCCGTCAGCGGCGAGTCGAAAATGTAGCGGCTGACGGGCTCGTCAATCCCGCTTTTGTCGCGCAGCGCCGCGTCATAGTACGGGTTCGGGAGAAACCGCACGTCGAACACAAGGTCGGCTTCAATCGGGATACCGTACTTGTACCCGAAGGAGATGACGGACACGCTCATGGGCTTGTCCGCCCCGCCTGTATTGAAAATGGAAAACAGCCGCCGCTGGAGCTGGCCGAGGGTGAGGTTCGTCGTGTTGATGATGATGTCCGCCTTTTCGCGCACGGGCGCGAGCAGCTCAATCTCGCGGTAAACGGCCTTCTCCAGCTCGTGCCCCTCCGGGTCGAGGGGATGGCGGCGGCGCGTCTCCTTATAGCGCTTGACGATGGTCTCCACGTTCGCCTCGACGAACAGGATGCGGTGCTTGCAGCCCATGGCGTTCATCTCGTCGAGGGCCACAAAAAGTTCGGCGAAGTTTTCAATCGCCCGCACGTCGGTCACAAGCGCCACGCGCTCGTACCGCCCGCGCGTGGCAAGGCACAGCTCGGCAAACTTCGGCATCAGGGAAACGGGCATGTTGTCCACGCAGTAGAAGTCCATGTCCTCCAGCACGGCGGCGACGCGGCTCTTCCCCGCGCCCGACAGGCCCGATATAATGAGGATTTCCAATTCAGAACCTCCCGATAACGCATCCGCTACGCGCGGCGCGGCGCGCGGATAATCCTGACCTCCGGCTCCAGCTCGACGCCGCAGCGCTCCAGCACCGTTTTCTTAACGTGCTCCATGACGGCAAGGACGTCGTCAAACGTCGCGCCGCCGAGGTTGACGATAAAACCGGCGTGCTTTTCCGACACGGCCGCCCCGCCGACGCGAAAGCCCTTGAGCCCCGCCTCGTCGATGAGCGCGGCGGCGTACCCCGTTTTCGGACGTTTAAAGGCGCTGCCCGCGCTGGGGAGATGAAGCGGCTGGCTCTCCCGCCGCCGCTTTGAGAGCGTCTCCATCTCGCGGGCAATCTCGCCCGGGTCTTTTTTATAGAGGGAGAGCGTGGACTCGAGGATAATCTCGCCGCTCTCCTCAAAACGGCTCTTCCGGTACGAAAAGCCGTGCGCTTCGCCTTCGATGGTGACAACCTCGCCGCCCGGCGTGAGGGCCGCCGTTTTGACCACGACGTGCTTCATCTCGCCCCCGTAGGCGCCGGCGTTCATCAAAACGGCGCCGCCGAGCGTGCCGGGTATGCCGTGGGCAAACTCAAGGCCGCCAAGGCCCCTCTCCTGCGCGAAAACGGCAAGGCGCGACAGGAGCACGCCGCTTCCCGCGGTAATCTCCGTCTCGCCCGTCTGGCGGATTTGCGAGAGCCCGTCGTGTGTTTTTATCGCGACGATATCCAGCTCCCCGTCCTGCACGAGAAGGTTCGTGCCGTTGCCGAAGACGAAGGGCTCGACGCCCTCTTCCCGCAGCGCGGCGACAAAGCCGCGCAGCTCCTCGGCGGTTCTGGGAAAGAGCATGGCGCGCACCGGCCCGCCGATGCGAAAGGAGGTGTGGCGGCTCATCGGCTCATCGCGCCTTATGTCCGCTAGCGGATAGCGCTCTGTCAGCGTGCCGAGCGCGCGCGAGATGGTGTCCATAATCTTTCCCTCCGCGTTTTTGGAGATTTACGAGAGCATCTCGTCAAAGTGCTTGTTGATCTGGCGCGTAAACTCTAGGGCCGCGTTGTAGCCCATAAGCTTCTGGCGCTGGTTCATCGCCGCCACTTCCAGAATCACGGCCAGGTTCCGGCCGGGTTTGACGGGAATCGTGACGACCGGCAGTTCCACGTTGAGTATGGTCATCTTCTGCTCGCTGATGCCGAGGCGGTCGTAGAGCATCCCTTCGCGCCACGGCACGAGGTTGACGACAAGGTGGATGTTCTGGTGCTTCTTGACGGCGCCGACGCCGAAAATCTGGCGCACGTCGATGACGCCGATGCCGCGCAGCTCCACGTAGTGGCGGATCAGTTCCGGCGCGGTCCCGTCAAGCTGCGTGCTGTCGATGGCGCGGATTTCGACGGCGTCGTCGGCGATCAGGCGGTGTCCGCGCTTGAGAAGCTCGATGGCCGCTTCGCTCTTGCCGACGCCGCTCTCGCCCAGGAGCAGCAGCCCCATGCCGTACACCTCGACGAGCACGCCGTGGCGCGTCACGCGCGGTGCGAGCGCATGCCTGAGGATTTTGATGACGTCGGCCATGACGGTGGACGTCCGCTGCGCCGTCTCCACGATGGTGACGTCGTGCCGCTCGGCAGCCTCAAGAAATTCAGGCAGAATCTCCGCCTCGTGGCAGAAGATAATCACGGGCATTTTTTTCGAGACGTACGTGTCTATCGTCGCGCGGCGCTCCTTATCCGAAAAGCGCTTGAGGAAAGCGACTTCCATCCGGCCAATGAGCTGAATCCGCGTCGGGTCGAAGTAGTCGTAAAACCCCGCCAGCTGGAGCCCCGGACGGTGCACGTCTCCCGTGACGATGAGCACGTTCTCATAGTCCTTCGAGGGATAAACAATGTTCATGTGCAACTCTTCGACAAGAGTTTTCAGCTTGTATGTGTATTCTCGCTCCATAGCTTCCTCCCGTGGCTGCCCGGATCATTTTCGCCCAAAAGGCATCCAGTCATAACCAAATTGTATACAATTCATGGTCTGTTTGCAAGGCTTTTATGCCGTTTGCCAAAAACGCCCGAGCGCCCTTTGTGTAAAATAAAGAAAATAAATGCGATTGGGGCTTGCATTTTAATACCGATTCTGTTAATATGATAAAGCTGTTCACAAATGCGTGTTCGGTTATCGTTCACAAATGCGTGTACAAAGATAAGCGCAAGGAGGTGCAGTAGATGGCTAAGTGTGAGATCTGCAACAAGGGCGTTTCTTTCGGGATCCGTGTCAGCCACTCCCACAGACGCACAAACAGGACATGGAAACCGAACGTCAAGCGCGTATCGGCCATTGTCAATGGTACCCCGCGCCGGATTTATGTGTGCACGCGATGCCTCCGCAGCGGCAAGGTAACGCGCGCGGTGTAATCCACCTATAGATTATCATGCTCACAGCTTTAAGCTGTGAGCATGCGTTTTTGGAGGGTTTAGCGATGAAGATAAGCGTGATCGGATACGGCAACCTCGGGCGCTCGCTTGTTTCCGGTCTTCTCAAATCCGGCTCAAAGCCGCACGACCTGTGCGTGTGCGACGCCTCCCTCGCCGCCCTCAATGAAGCCGAGTCGCTCGGCGTGAAAACGACGAACAACCCAGCCGCCGCTGTGGAGCACGGCGAGGCGGTGTTCCTCGTCGTAAAAGGGCATGTGTTTGACGAGATGGCGCCAATCATCGCGTCCGTCTCGCTGGATGGGAAAACAATCGTCAGCTTCATGGCCGGCGTGCCGCTGGATACGCTGCGCGTAAAGCTCGGGGACGCCGAGATCGTGCGCGCCATGCCGTCCCTCGCCATCGCGTCGTGCGACGGCGTCATCGGCTACACGAGCGCGCCGGAACCCGTCGCGGCGCTCTTCCACCGCCTCGGCTACGCTTTTGAGGTTAAGCCGGATGAAATCGAAAAGGTCATGGCGTTTTCCTCGTGCGGGCTCGGCTTTGCCGCGTACCTCATCGACGCGTTCGTCTCCGCCGGCGAGATGATGGGCTTTTCGCTGCAGGACAGCCTTAAAATCGCGGAAATCACGTTCCGCAACGCCCTCAACCGCGGCGATTACAAGGGCACGGTGAAAGCCGTCGCCACGCGCGGCGGCGCGACGGAGCAGGGCATTTTGCACATGGACGCCGCCGGCGTCTACGCCATCATCTCAGGCGCCGTGCGCAAGGCGTACGAGAAGATGATTTAGCTCCCGCTCTGCCGATTGAAAACCTACTTATCTGCGGCGCAGTAAGCGCCGCTTTTTTCGCGCGCTTCGCTCATTCGCGTCTTTTTAAGCGAAAAGGCACGGGATGTATCCCGTGCCTTGTTTTCTATGTAGACTTAAGTTACCCAGTCTACCTCGCCTGATTCGTGTTTTCTGTCGCGCTGCATCAGCTCGCGCATGGCGTCCGTCGCGGGCTTGCCTTCGTACAGGACGCGGTACGCCTCCGTAAAAATCGGCATCTCGATGCCGGTTTTCTGCGCCAGCTCGTACGCCGCCTTCGCGGCGTAGTACCCTTCCACGGCGGCGCCGACTGCTTCCATCGCCTTTTTTACGTCGTACCCCTTGCCGATGAGCACGCCGGCGCGCCTGTTGCGCGAGTGGCGCGAGGTGCACGTGACGATAAGGTCGCCGAGCCCCGCCAGCCCCGCGAGCGTCGCCATCTTTCCGCCGAGGCGGCTGCACAGCCGCGCGATTTCAGCAAGGCCGCGCGTCATGAGCATGGCGATGGTGTTGTCGCCAAACCCCAGCCCGTCGCACACGCCGGCGCACAGCGCGATGACGTTTTTCAGCGCCCCGCCCAGCTCCACGCCGACGACGTCCGTCGTCGTGTACACGCGCAGGTAGTCGTTCATAAAGATATCCTGCACCAGCAGGGCCGTCCCGACGTCCGCCGAGGCGGCGACGCACGCCGTCGGGACCTTCCGCGCCACTTCCTCCGCGTGCATGGGGCCGGAGATGGACGCGAGGCGCACGCCCTCCCCCAGCGTCTCCCGCAGGATTTCCGAAAAGAGGCGCGACGTGTCTTTTTCAATCCCTTTCGAGGCGCAAATCACAAGGGCGTCCTTCGGCAGCATCCCGGCGATTTTCTGTGCCGTCTCCGAAACGCCGTAAGACGGCGTCGCCAGCACGACGGCTTCGGCGCTTCCCACGGCCTTTTCAAGGTCGCTCGTCACCTTCACGCTTTTATCGAGAATGACGCCCGGGAGCTTCCTGTTCTCTCTCGTCTCCTCCACGGCCCGCGCCGCGTCCGGGCTGCGGAGCCAGAGCGTCACACCGTGGCCGTTGTTTGCCAGAACCGTCGCCAGCGCCGTGCCCCACGCGCCGCCGCCCAAAATCGAAATGTTCATGTTGACCTGCTCCTGCCTTTCCTTCGTACACCTTCCCGTCAGGATTCGTCGTCTTTTTTAATCCTGAACTTCGATTCCGTCCCGTTTATCAGCCGGCGGATATTGTCTCTGTGCCGGAAAACGAGGAGCAAGACGCTCAGCACGGAAACGATAATCTCCCGCGTCCCGCCGATCCCAAGGGCGTAAATCAATATGGGGTACGTGAGCGCGGCGATCATGGCGCCGAGGGAGACGTATCGCGTCACCGCAAAGACCACAAGAAAGACGCCCCAGGCAATCAGCGCAAGGCGCCAGTCCACGAAGAACACAAACGTCCCGATGGCCATGACGGTCTTGCCGCCCTGAAAGCCGTAATAGACGGGGTAGCTGTGCCCGAGCATGACGCACAGCCCGGCGAAAATGCTCCCGTAGACTTCCATGTCGTAGAAGTTCCGGAAAAGCACCCTTCCGATGACGACGGGGACAATTGTCTTGAGCATGTCGATGAGGATGACACCCGTCACGGCGCGCTTCCCGAAGACGCGGTAGAAGTTCGTCAGGCCCGGATTGCCGCTGCCGTACTGGCGGATGTCTTTCTTGTAAAAGTACTTAGACGTAATGATTGCGCCGTTGATGCCTCCGATGAGGTAGGCCAAGACAGCAACAAATACATGAAGTAGGATAAACAAGGTCGGACTCCTCCACAAACGCCCTTACTCAAAAAGAATAACCGCTTATAAGCTGCCTAGTCGCCTCTTTCCCGGATGATGAGCCGGATCGGCGTCCCCTCCAGTCCGAAAACGGCGCGTATTCTGTTTTCCAAGTAACGCTGATACGAAAAATGAAACAGCTCGGCGTCGTTGCAGAAGCAGATAAACGTCGGCGGGCGGACGCTCGCCTGCGTCATATAGTAGATTTTCAGCCGTTTGCCCTTGTCCGAAGGCGGCTGCATGCGCATCGTCGCATCGGCGAGGACGTTGTTGAGCATCCCCGTCGTCACGCGCATGGACGCCTGCTCGTACACATAGTTGATGAGGTCAAACAGCCGTTCGACGCGCTGGCCGGTCTGCGCAGAGATAAAGAGAATCGGGGCGTACGCCATGAACGCGAGGTCCCTCTGGATTTCCCGGCGCATCCGGTCCATCGTGCTGCTGTCTTTTTCGACGAGGTCCCACTTGTTGACCACAATGATGCTCGCCTTGCCCGCCTCGTGGGCGAGCCCGGCGATTTTCGTGTCCTGCTCGGTCACGCCCTCGCGGGCGTCTATCATAACGAGGCACACGTCGGCCCGCTCGATGGCCATCTCCGACCGCAGCACGCTGAATTTTTCGATGCGGTCGTCTATCCTCGAGCGGCGGCGGATGCCGGCAGTGTCGATGAACACATACTTTCCTTTTTCGTTTTCAAACGGCGTGTCGATGGCGTCCCGCGTCGTGCCGGCGATTTCGCTGACGATGACGCGCTCTTCGCCGAGAATCCTGTTGATAAGGGACGACTTCCCCACGTTCGGCTTTCCGATGACGGCGACGCGGATGCTCTCATCGTCCTCTTCCTCCTCCGCTTCGGGCGGGAAGTACTCGAGGCACTTGTCGAGCAGTTCGTCCGTCCCGTGGCCGTGTATGGCGGAGATGGGGATGGGGTCGCCCAGCCCGAGCGCGTAAAACTCGTACACGCCGGGGTCGGTGGGGCCGACGGAGTCGGCTTTGTTCACCGCCAATATGACGGGCTTGCGCGATTTAAGCAGCATCGTGGCGATTTCCTGATCCGCCGCCGTCACGCCCGTCGTCAGGTCCGTGACGAACACAATCACGTCCGCCATTTCGATGGCCAGCAGCGCCTGCTCGCGCATGAAAACAAGCAGTTCGTTGTCCGTCGTCGGCTCGATGCCGCCGGTGTCGACAATGGAAAACTCGCGGCCGGCCCAGTCGGTCTTGCCGTAGATGCGGTCCCGCGTGACGCCCGGCGTGTCCTCCACAATCGCAAGCCGCTTCCCGACGAGCCTGTTAAACAGCATGGATTTTCCAACATTCGGCCGCCCCACGATGGCGACCAGTGGTTTTGCCACAAAAGCACCTCCCAAACCTGCGAAATCGGCCGCAGGAGGTTCCTTTTTAAAAGTGCGGACAAGCCGCTCATAATATCATATCAAAGACTTGTTCCGCCGTCTACTCGTGTCCCCGGTTCGTTTAAAAAAATTTACAAATGTTTTCAAAACAGCGAACACGCCGAGGGAGAAAAAGCGGGGCGCTTCGCTTCATCCGCAGCGGGCGCGCGCCGGGGTTTTGCGCCGCCAGAGCGCGGCGGGTCTCGGAAACGCTAGTTGCCGCACAGCGCGCGGGCGAGGTCCGCCCCGTCCTGCTCGACAACGCGGACGGGCACGCCGAGGGCCTTTTCCACGTCCTCGACCGTCGTGTCGTCGAGGAAGACGGTCTCGCCGTGCCGCAGCATGTTGCGCGCGATGAGAAGGCGCTCGCCGAGGTCTTTGCCGCGCAGCTGACTGATAAGGTCGCGCCCCGTGATGAGGCCCGCCACATCCACAGTATCGCCGAAAAAGTCGTTGACAATGCCGAAGACGCTTACATTTATCTGCGGAAATTTCCCCTTCGCCTCGCCGGCAAGCCCTTTGATCCACTCCAGCGCGGCAAGCCCCGTCGCGATGGAAAAGGGCTTGTCCGACGCCTGAGATATTTCCGGCAGCGCCGCGTCAAACTGCGTTTTTAAAAGGCGCAGGAGCCCCACGCCGTTTTCAAGCTGCGGGTAGTCTTCGTAAAACGCGTCCGGTGGGATGGGAAGGCCCGCCTTCACATAAAACTCGTCGGCGGGAAAGACAAAATTCGTCCCGAGCCGGACCTTGCACAGCCGCGCAAACCGCTCCACCTGCCGCACCGTCTCCAGCGCGTTTTCCGCGCGGAACGGCTCTAATGGGAAAAGCCCCTCGCGGTGCTTCGTCAGCCCCACGGGGACGACGGACACGCTCATAACGGACGGGTGCATCGCCGCGAGGTCCTCCATCGTGCGCTGCAGGTGCGCGCCGTCGTTGACGCCGGGGCAGCAGACGATCTGGCAATTCATCCGGATGCCCGCGTCCTGAAAGCGGCGCAGTGCGTCAAGCCCCGCGCCGATGTGCCCCACGCCGAGCATAAAGCTGCGCAGGGCCGGGTCCGTCGAGTGGACGGAGACGTTCAGCGGCGAGATGCGCATCGCGATGATGCGCCTTATATCCCGCTCCGTGAGATTCGTCAGCGTGACGTAATTGCCCTGCAGGAAGCTCAGCCGCACGTCGTCGTCCTTAAAATAGAGCGTCTTGCGCATGCCGCGCGGCAGCTGGTCGACAAAGCAGAAAATGCAGCGGTTGACGCACGCGCGCGGCGCGTCCATGAGGTAGGACGTAAACTCCAGCCCGAGGTCTTCCTCCTCGCGTTTGTAAATCCGGACAAGGCGAATAGCCTGCTCCGCTGTGTGCAACTCAAGCAGCAGGCAGGCTTCGGCTGAATAGTATTTGTAGTCGAGCACGTCGCGTATTCTGTGCCCGTTGATTTTCACAAGGCGGTCCCCAGGCGCAATGCGGCGTCCGTCGCAGGGGCTCCCCTTTGCAATCGATTTGATGACAGCGCTCATGTCGTTCCGTTCCAGTCGGTCGCTCGATGGTGCTAAAAAGCCGCTTTGGCGGGACGAGGGGTTATGCCGTGCGGGGAAAACAAGAAAAATGCGGCGGGGGTGCGTGTTCCCCCGCCTTGGCATTTATTTCGCACTGACTTTAACGACCTCTCGCCCATTGTATGTGCCGCAGGCTTTACATACTCTGTGGGGAAGACGGAATTCGCCGCACTTTGAACACTTGACAAGACCCGGGGCCTCGAGCTTCCAGTGTGAGGAACGCCGCTTGTCCCTTCTCGCCTTCGATACCTTTCTCTTCGGACAAATCGCCATGTTGACACCTCCTGCCTTTCTTTATTCCAGGAGCTGTTCTAGGACAGCGAGCCTGGGGTCTGTCTCCGGTTTACAACGGCACGGCCCGGCGTTTAGGTCGGCGCCGCACTTTACACAGAGCCCCTTGCAGTCTTCCCTGCATAAGAGGCGCTGGTCCGTGTTAAGGATAAAGTCCGTGAGGATGATTTCGTCGACGTCGACGCTTTCGCCGGAGAGCGCGTAAACATCGGGGTCGTCTTCGTTTTCTCCCTCGGATAGGACGGCGTGAATATGACGGTGAACGGGCAGCTCAAATTCCTTCAGGCAGCGGGCGCACGCGCACTCCAGCACGGCGTCCACGTCGGCCTCAAAATAGAGAACGCCGGCGCTGTTGCGCACCGACCCCTTCGCTTTCGCGCCGGGCTTCACGGCGACAATGCAGCCGCCGGCGGCGTCCGACAAATCGGGCTCGTAGTCAAAGCTGACGGCCTCGCCCGGAGCATTTATGATGTCACGAAGATCAAGCTGCATAGCCCACCTCGCATATTCGCCTTGACATTATAAGTGATAAAGCATGTATTGTCAAACTATTTTTTATCTTGTATAGTGAAATCACCGAGGCGCTTTATGCATCACCGGCGCCCTTTTTCTTCTATTATTACCCGAAAAAGGCGGAGTTACTTTGAAAGAAATCATCGTCGGGCAAAACGACGCCGGCCAGCGGCTCGACCGCTTCGTGTCGAAAGCCGTCCCGCTGCTGCCCGCGTCCCTGCTCCAGAAATATATACGCCTCAAACGCATCAAAGTCAACGGCCGCGGGGCCGACCGGGCGTACAAGCTCCGGGAGGGCGACACGCTGCAGCTTTATATAAACGATGAGTTTTTTGAAAAACCGACGGAAGAGAACGCGTACCTGCGCATCACCAAACCGGATTTGGTTATCGTATATGAAGACGAGAACATCCTGCTTGTCAACAAGCGCTCCGGCCAGCTGTGCCACAGCGACGAGGAGGGAAACGCGCACAATACCCTCATCGCGCATATCCAGGCCTACCTTTATCTAAAAGGAGAGTGGCGCCCTCAGGAGGAAAACGCCTTCACCCCCGCCCTGTGCAACCGCATCGACCGGAACACCTCCGGCATCGTCATCGCCGCGAAAAACGCCGAGGCGCTGCGCATCATGAACGAAAAAATCCGCCTGCGGGAGATCGACAAGTACTACTACGCCGCCGTGCACGGCCGGATGAATCCCCTCAGCGGGCGGCTCGTGGGATACCTTGTTAAAGACGCCGCGAAAAACCAGGTGTACGTCTCGGACAAAAGCGTCCCCGGCGCGAAAACGGCGATTCTGGAATACCGCACCGTCAAAACGGCGGGAAACTTAAGCCTTCTCGAGTGCCATCTTATCACGGGGCGCACGCACCAGATCCGCGCGCAGCTGGCGCACGCGGGCTGCCCCCTCCTCGGCGACGGCAAATACGGGCGCGAAAAACTCAACAGGCAGTATGGCGAGAGCAGCCAGGCGCTGTGCTCGTGGCGCCTCGTTTTCAACTTCAAAACAGACGGCGGCGCGCTTAACTATTTAAATGGTAAGGAGTTCAAAATCAGCTCAATAGATTTTGTCGAAAAATACTTTAATTTTAATTGACAACACCCTATGTTAAATGTATATTTAATCTGTTTCCAATCCAATGGAACAAGTATCATCACGAATGGGGTACGATAAATGGCAAAAGAGTTGATTCGCCTCCGTGACTGCACGATGGTGTTTGACGACGACGTTGTTCTCAACAAAATCAACCTTTCAATTAAAGATAACGAGTTCCTCACACTGTTAGGGCCCAGCGGTTGTGGCAAGACGACGACGCTGAGGATTATTGGCGGCTTCGTGAAACCGACATCCGGAGACGTCTTCTTTAATGGTGTGAGGATTAATGATGTTCCGCCTCATAAGCGGACCGTCAACACAGTCTTTCAGAAATACGCGCTTTTCCCGCATCTTGACGTGTATGAGAACATCGCTTTCGGTCTCCGCATCAACAGGCACGAGGGGCGACGACTATCCAAGGACGAGATACACTCCCGCGTCATGGAAATGCTGGAAATTGTCAGCCTCAAGGGATTCGAGCACCGCGACGTCACGTCCCTTTCCGGCGGGCAGCAGCAGCGTGTGGCCATTGCGCGGGCGCTCGTCAACCGCCCGAAAGTACTCCTTCTTGATGAGCCGCTCGGCGCGCTGGACCTGCGCCTTCGCAAGGACATGCAGATTGAGCTCAAGCGCATCCAGGAAGCGACGGGCATTACGTTCGTCTACGTCACGCACGACCAGGAAGAGGCGCTCTCGATGAGCGACACCGTCGTCGTCATGGACGGCGGCGTCATCCAGCAGATCGGGACGCCGGAAGACATCTACAACGAGCCCGTCAACGCGTTCGTCGCCGACTTCATCGGCGAGAGCAACATCGTCGACGGCATCATGATAGAAGACGGCGTCGTGGAAATCTTCGGGAAGAAGTTTGCCTGCCTCGACGCGGGCTTTGCCCCGAACGAGCCCGTCGACGTCGTCATCCGCCCCGAGGACGTGGACATCGTCGACATCAAGGACGGCATGCTCACAGGGACGGTCACGAACGTCACGTTCAAAGGCGTCCATTACGACGTCATCGTGGACTTCAAGGGCTTTAAGTGGCTCATTCAGACCACGGACTACTGCCCCGTCAACTCCCGCATTGGCATCAAAATCGACCCGGACGGGATACATGTCATGCACAAGAGCCAGTATTCCGGCATGTTCGGCGACTACAGCTCCTACAGCGCCGAATACGAGGAAATCAGCGACGCGGAGCTTGAGCCGGAAGAGACCGTTTCGGAGGATAAGCTCTATGAAGCTTAAGTACCTGAGCGCGCCCTATATCGTCTGGATGGCGCTGTTTGTCGTCGCCCCCGTCATTATCGTGGTGGTGTACGCCTTTACGAGCGCTGCAGGTGAGTTCACCTTCGACAACTTCGCGAAAATGGGCGGGTACGTGTCCGTCTTTTCCCGTTCGTTCCTTCTCGCCATTATTTCCACGGCGATTTGCATCATCATCGGCTATCCCGTGGCGTACATTCTCTCGAAGGAGCGGGCGCGGCAGCAGCGCATTCTCATCATGCTCATCATGCTGCCGATGTGGATGAACTTCCTCCTGCGCACCTACGCGTGGATGTCCATCCTTGAAAACACGGGACTGCTCAACCGCCTGCTTACGCTTTTGGGCCTGCCGGCGGTGAACATCATCAACACGCCCACGGCCATCGTCATCGGCATGGTCTACAACTTCCTGCCGTTTATGATTCTCCCCATCTACTCCGTCATCGTGAAAATCGACCGCAGCCTCATCGAGGCGGCGCAGGACCTCGGCGCCAACGCCGTCACCGTGTTCCGGCGCGTCATCTTCCCGCTGAGCCTGCCCGGCGTGTTCTCGGGCATCACGATGGTTTTCGTGCCGGCCGTTTCGACGTTCGTCATCTCCCAGCTGCTCGGCGGCGGCGCGAACATGCTCCTCGGCGACCTCATTGAAATGCAATTTCTCGGCGCCGCGTACAACCCGCACCTCGGTTCGGCCATCGCGCTTGTCATGATGGTCATCGTCATGATCTGCATGTGGCTGATGAACAAATTCGGCGCCGGCGGAGAGGAGGCTGTCATGCTGTGAGAAGAAGACCGCGCGTTGCAAGCCGCATCTTCCTTGCCCTGATTTACCTCTTTCTCTACGCCCCGATTTTCATCATGATCGTCTTTTCGTTCAACGCGTCGAAGAGCCGTTCCGTCTGGTCGGGCTTCACCCTGGACTGGTACACCGAGCTTTTCAGCGACAGCATGATTATCTCCTCCCTGACGACGACGATCGGCGTCTCCGTCATCGCCGCCATCGTCGCGACGATCGCCGGCACGTTCGCCGCCATCGGTTTTTTCAATATGCGCAAGCGCTGGAGAAGCCCGCTTCTGGCGATCAACAACATCCCCGTCATGAACGCCGATATCGTCACGGGCGTGTCGCTGTGCCTTCTGTTCGTCTCGCTCGGCTCGGTGCTCAAATACCAGCTCGGGTTCGGGACGCTGCTCATCGCGCACATTACGTTCAACATCCCCTACGTCATCCTGTCCGTCCTGCCGAAGCTCCGGCAGATGGACAGAAACCTCGTGGACGCGGCGATGGACCTCGGCTGCACCTGGTTTCAGGCGTTTTACAAGGTCATCATCCCTGAAATCATGCCCGGCATCATCAACGGCATGATGATCGCCTTCACGATGTCCATCGACGACTTCGTCATCAGCTATTTCACGGCCGGCTCAAAGGTCCAGACGCTGTCCATGACGATTTACGCGATGACGCGCATGCGCATCAGCCCGAAAATCAACGCCGTGTCAACACTGCTGTTCCTGTTCATCCTGCTGCTTCTGATTATCATCAACGTGCGGCAGATCCGGCAGGAAGAGCGTGAAAAAAAGCTCAGAACACTCAAATCAAAGTAAAGGAGGAGACAACGAAGTTGAAAAAAAGGCTTGCGGCCCTGTTTGCCGCTCTCGTCTTCGTACTTGCCCTGATTTCCGGATGCTCCACAAGCAAAGAAGAAGTCAATGTGTACAACTGGGGTGAGTACATTGACGAATCCCTGCTCAAGGAGTTTGAAAAGCAAACGGGAATTAAGGTCAATTACAGCACGTTTACGAGCAACGAAGCGATGTACTCCGTCCTCAAAACGGGCGGCGCGCATTACGACGTGATCATTCCATCGGACTATATGATCTCCCGCCTCATCAGCGAGGGGATGCTTGAAAAGCTCGACTTTTCAAACATCCCGAATTACAGCCTAATCGACGACAAGTATAAAAACCTCGAGTACGACCCGACCGGCGAATACTCCGTCCCGTACATGACCGGCACGGTTGGGCTCATTTACAACAAGGCCATGATTCCCGATGAGATAGACAGCTGGGGCGCCCTGTTCGACGAGCGCTACGCCGGGCTGATCCTCATGTTCGACAACTCGCGCGACGCGTTCGGCGTGGCCCTCAAATACCTCGGCTACTCGCTGAACACCACAAACCCGGACGAACTGTACGAGGCGTACGAGCTGATTAAAGCGCAGGGCGCCGTCCGCCAGGCCTTCGTCATGGACCAGATTTTCGACAAGCTCGAAAGCGGTGAGGCGGCCATCGGCCCGTACTACGCCGGCGACTACCTGATTATGCTCGAAAACAACCCCGACCTCGAGTTCGTCTTCCCCAAGGAGGGCACCAACCGCTTCGTCGACGCGATGTGCATCCCCAAAGGGGCGCAGAATAAGAAGAACGCCGAGCTCTTCATCAACTTCATGTGCAGCACGGAAGCGAGCCTGCGGAATATGGACGTCGTCGGGTACACGTCCGCCAACAGGGAGGCGTCCGAGCAGTACGCCGCGATGCTGGACGACCACGCCAAAGCCATCCTGTTCCCGAGCGACGAGATCCTGGCCAACACCGAGGTCTTCCTCAACCTTCCGCAGGATATCCTCAACCTCTACGACGAGCTATGGGTGAAGATCAAGTCATAGCTCCGGCGCTATCCTGCCGATTGCCCGCAGCGAAAATCAACATCTCCCACGCAGAACAAAACCGGCGCCTTGAGCGCCGGTTTTCTTTTTATTTAAGCATCTCCCGCGCCGCAAGGCTCCTGCCGTGCGGCAATCTGTGAGGCCCGTGCAACACGGCAGCCTGCGTCAAAACAAGGCAGGGAAGGCGTCCCCTCCCCTGCCTTGTCTTAAGCCGCTTAAAGCTCCGAACCCGGGCGTTTGATATCGAAGTACTTTAGAATATCGAACCCGCCGGCCGCGCGGGCATACGCGCCCATGGCGGACAGGTGGACGTCGTCGTCCCCGACGCCGAAGAAAAAGCCCGCGTCGTGCATCAGGTTCGGGTTGAAGACCATCGTGCCCTGGTTGCCGTTGCAGGTATCCTCCGTCCAGCTGAAGAGGTAGGCGTCCTCCCGGAGCTTTATGTACAGGCACGGCGAGCTCCACATAAAGCCGCCGGCGTAGTTTGGGAGCATAATCGTCCACGAGTACGACTCCGGCGAGGAGTAGACGTGGATGGAGCTCATGACGTCGCTGTAAATCCACGCGAAGGCCTTGCCCACAAGGTCGGTCGTAAAGCCGTGGCGGCGGACGCTCGGCGGCGTGACGCCGCAGCCCTCCACAACGCCGAACAGCGCCTTATGCCCCACTTCCCAGACCTTGCGGCCGTTGCCCACCTGCGCGTCGATGCAGGTGCACAGCGCCGTGGACACGTCCACCGCGTGGGTGAGGTTGCGGAACGGGTCGCTCCCCGTGACGATGTGGGAGAAGAAGAAAATGTCCTTCGCCGGCTCGAACGCGCGGTACTGCTCCTCCTGCCACTTATCGCTCCCTGCGGGGCGGAACTTTAGCGTCCTGCCGTCGACAAACGTGTACTCCCATGCGGGGCCGTCGTCGTATTTAAGGGTCAGCGTCCTGCCCGCGAGCGCGTCCGTCTCTTCCATGGTGTTGTAGCTCGACATAATCGTCTTGCCCTCAAACAGCCTGAGCTTTTCCCTGATGAGCGCGTCCACTTCTTCTTTCGTAAAGTCCTTGTACAGAAAGCGCGGGCGGTAGACGGGCCTCTGCCCTTTCCCCGGCTTTGGGCGGTTTTTGCTGTCCGGCGACAGGACAATCTCCGTGCCGTAGTCGTTAAACGGCTCGAAGGTGCTGGAGTGCCCCGTGATTTTCCCCCTGCCCGTGTACATGACGTACTCGAGGTTGTCGTATTCGTCAAACCCGATGCGCACGCCGATTTTGGCGATGTGAAACAGGTCGATGACCTCGAGGGTAAGCGTCCCCGAATACTCGCACTCCACGCGCGAGTAGATGAAGAACACGTCGTCGATGCGGATGAAATCGGAGGGCGCCGTGACGGTCAGCCCGCCGTCGGGGGTATTGAGCTCAATGAAGGAGGACCACATCACGGAAGGGTAGAACGTGAGCGTCTCGTAACCGGTGCTGTCTTTCCAGTAAAAGCCCTTCCCTTCCACGCGGTTTGTCAGCGTGTGCCGCTTTTCCGGGGGCGCCGCGCCCTCCCGCTTGACATACCCGTGGCGGATATGGCGGTGCACCTCCCGCAGGTCGTGCTCAAACCCGCAAAACCACGTCTCAAACGCCGTGACAAGCCCCGTGCGCATGTCGATTGCAACGTGATACGCGTACCGCGTTTTGGGGATAAGGTGCGAGATGAGGACGATCTGCTCCATCTTGAGCGCCCCGTACCTGACAGTGACGGGCGCGCCGCCGTTTTCGCTGAAGGAGAGCGTGTCCCCCGACTCGATGGCGTAGCTGAGGGTGAGGCCGTCGTCGAAGACGATGTCGATGTTCCCCGGCGGAAGCGCCTCGAAGGATACGTTCCCGCTTTTCGGCCCGGTACACTGGCTGAGCTTTTCGTCAATCACTTCGGCTGACAGCCGGGTAAACTTTTTGAAAAACATACCTTCTCTCCCTTCCACTTATTGGTGTCAGATGACGTTTCTGATTTACACCCTATCACATCCTCTATTTTTTTCCTATTGAGAAAATTCATCAACTTGTCCGCCCGGAATTGTGATATTTTACCATCCGGGCGCGCCTTGCCCCTTCCATATTGCCGGAAAAAAGCGGAAAGCCCCCGTTTCCGGGGTCTTTCCGCTTTAAGTGGTTGGGTCGGAATGAACGCGAAAGGTAGAGCTTTATAACTTTACCAGATTGCGTCGCCGAAGAGCTCGGGGTTTATGGGGGAGACGCCGGTGTACTCCTTTGCCTCCTCCTCACCCGTGAGGACGGCGAGCGCGCCTCTGGCGAGGGCTTCCATCTCAAATTCGCCCGGCATGGCGACGACGGGGGCGATAAACGAGCACGATTTCCGCACGCTCTCGACGAGGTCCTCGTCGTAGCTGACGCCGCCCGTGAGAATAATCGCCTCCACCTGCCCTTCCAGAACGACGCTCATCGCGCCGATTTCCTTCTTGATCTGGTAGTACATGGCGTCGAGGATGAGCCGCGCGTATTTGTCGCCCCTGGCGATGCGGGCCTTCACTTCGCGGACGTCGTTCGTGCCGAGGTAATCGACGAGGCCGCCGTTTTTCGTGATTTTGTTGTAAATATCCTGCTCGGTGTACTTGCCCGAAAAGCACATGCGCATAAGCCCGATGGTGGACACGTCGCCGCTGCGCGTCGGCGAAAACGGGCCGGTGCTTCCGAGGGCGTCGTTGGAGTCCACCATGCGCCCGCGGCGGTGCGCCGTGACGGACAGCCCGCCGCCGATGTGGCAGACGATGAGGTTTATGTCCTCGTACCGCTTGCCGATGGACTCGGCAAAGCGCTTGGCGACTTCCTTCTGGTTGAGGGCGTGGACGTATTGCCGGCGGAGAATCTCCTTCATGCCGGACACGCGCGCGACGTCTTCCAGCTCGTCCACGCACGGTGGGTTGACGAAGAAGGACGGCTTGCCGTACTGGTCGCCCAGGTCGCGGGCGAGCTGCGAGCCGAGGATGCACGGGTGCACGAGCCTGTACCCGATGCGGGCGTGTTCGTAGGCGAGGTCGTTGACGCGGTACGTGCCGCCCTCCATGGCCTCCTGCCCGCCGCCGCGGCCGACGAAGGCGTCTATCGACGCTAGATCGACGCCGTGCTCCTTTAAAACCTCCCTGATTTTCTCGAGGCGGTACGGCTTCTGGTCGGACACTTCGGGGAACTTGTTGAGTTCCTCCATGTTGTGCTCGATGTTGACGCGAAAGATAACCTTGTCGTTTTCAAACAGCGCCACTTTCGTCGAGGTGGAGCCGGGGTTGATGGCGAGAATGCGATACGTCTTCAACAGGCAGCCCCCTCTTACATTTTTCCGATGACGGCGGTGAGCACGATGGACAGGTACTTGTCCCGCATCGGCATGGAGCGCGACGTGACGATAACCGGCACCTGCGCGCCGATAATTGTGCCGGCAAATTTCGCACCGCCCGTCCCGCTCAGCGCTTTGAGGAGAATGTTGCCGGTTGCGATGTCCGGCACGACGAGAATGTCCGCGTCTCCGGCGACGGGGCTGTCGTATTTTTTAATCTCGGCGGCGTCTTTCTGCATCGCAAGGTCGTAGGAAATCGGCCCTTCCACGATGCAGCGGGAAAAGGCGCCCTCTTCCCACATCTTCTTCAGCTCCGCCGCCTCGACGGTCTCCTTCATCTTGGGGTTGACATGCTCCACCGCGGCGAGAACGGCGACTTTCGGCTCCTCAATCCCCAGCTTGTGGAAGGCGCGCACGGCGTTTTCAATCGCATCGCGCTTTTGCTCCACCGTGGGGTAGACAAGCAGGGCGCCGTCCGTCATGGCGAACATCTTGTGGTAGTACGGCGACTCGAAAAACGAGATGTGCGAGAGCGTCTTGCTCTCCCGGATCCCCTGCTCGCGGCTGACGAGGACCTTCATCATGACGCCCGTCTCGATGTTGCCCTTAATGATGCAGTCAAGCCGCCCTTCCCTCACAAGCCGCGCCGCTTCGGCGGCGCACGCTTCCGGCTCATCCAGGTCGATGATTTCTATGTCGCCGGGTTTGTCGCCCATATTGCTCAGGAGCCGCTCTATCTCGCCCTTTTTGCCGATGAGAACCGGCTCCACAAGGTTTTCCCGCGCGGCCAGCATGACGGCGTCGAGCGTGTGCTCGTTCTGAGCGCAGACGACGCCGATGCGCTTTTTCTGCTCATATCCGCCCAGTCGCGCCTTTATTTCTTCAAAAGATTTCAGCATGCTCTGTCTCCCTGTACTCTCCCTTGGTCTAAAAGCCGGCCGCATTTATTGTAGCCGTAATTTTCTTCTGTATGAGGAGGCGTCCGCTTAGAGGCGGCCGGCCTCCTTGTACTTGCGAACGGCTTCCGTGAGCTTCGGGACGATGGCGTACACGTCGCCCACAATCCCTAAGTCCGCCACGTCGAAAATGGGCGCGTCGGCGTCCTTGTTGATGGCGATGATGTATTCCGAGGACTCCATGCCCGCAAGGTGCTGGATGGCGCCGGAGATGCCGCAGGCGATGTACAGGTTCGGGCGGACGGTCTTGCCCGTCTGGCCGACCTGCCTGTCCTTCGGCTGCCAGCCGGCGTCGACGCCCGCTCTCGACGAGGAGATGTCTCCGCCGAGGGCGTCAGCGAGCTCTTTCAGCATCTCAAAGCCCTCGGGCTTGCCGAGGCCGCGGCCGCCGGAGACGAGGATTTTCGCCTCGGTGATATCGGTCTTATGCTTCGTCTCGCGGACGACGGAGCGGATGGTGACGTTCATGTCCTCAGGCTTAAAGTCTACAGGCACTTCCGTGACGGTGCCGGTTCTGTCCATCCGGTCAAGCGCCTTCATCACGCCGGGGCGGACGGTGGCCATCTGGGGCCTGTGGTTTTCGCAGACGATGGTCGCCATGATGTTGCCGCCGAAGGCCGGGCGCGTCATGAGCAGCAGCTTCGTCTCCGGGTCGATCTCGAGCCCCGTGCAGTCGGCCGTCAGGCCCGTGTGGATGCGCGCGGCGATGCGCGGCGCGAGGTCGCGGCCGATGGCGGTGGCGCCGTAGAGGAGAATCTCAGGCCTGTACGTCCTGATGACGTGCGTCATCGCCTTGGCGTAAGGCTCCGTGACGTATTCGGCGAGCATCTCGTGGTCGACGACGAGGACTTCGTCCGCCCCGTGGTCGATGAGAAGCTGCGCCTTATCCTTGATGTTGTGCCCCAGCAAAACGGCGACGACTTTCTGGCCCAGCGCGTCGGCAAGCTCACGCCCTTTGCCAATCAGTTCGATGGAGACCTTGGCGATCAGGCCGTCCCTTTGCTCGCAAAATACAAAGACATTCTTGCTCTCGCTCATATCCTTATCTCCTTAAATGAGGCACTTTTGGGCCAGTTTTTCCATGATGACCTTGACGGCTTCGTCCGGCTCGAGCTCGTACTTCGTGCCGGCGCCCTTGGCCGTCTTCGTAAAGGACTTCTTCACGCGCGTGGGCGAGCCTTTCAGGCCGATGTTCGCCACGTCGACGGTATCCTTAATGTCTTCCAGCGTCATGACGCGCACTTCCTTCTCGCGGTACGCGTCGAACACGCCGGCGACGGACATGTATCTCGGCTTGTTAAGCTCCGACAGCGTCGTGAGCAGGCAGGGCATCTTCACTTCGATGATGTGGTACCTGTCCTCAAACTGCCGCCTTGCGATGACCTTGTCGCCCTCGATTTTCAGGTCTTCGACGTAGCTGACCTGCGGGATGCCGAGGTGCTCGGCCAGCTGCGGGCCGACCTGGGCCGTGTCGCCGTCGATGGCCTGGCGGCCGCAGATGACGAGGTCGAACTTCATCTTCTTCAGCGCGCCGGCGATCGTCGAGGACGTCGCCCACGTGTCGGCGCCGCCGAAAGCCCTGTCCGAGAGCAGGACGGCCTCGTCGCATCCCATGGCGAGAGCCTCGCGCAGCGCCTTGTCCGCCTGCGCGGGGCCCATGGAGACGACGGTAACGTGCGCGCCGTGCGTCTCCTTTATGCGAAGCGCGGCTTCAATGCCGGCCTTGTCGTCGGGGTTTATAATGGAGGGGACGCCTTCCCGAATCAGCGTGTTGGTCACCGGGTCGAGCTTGACTTCCGTCGTATCCGGCACCTGTTTGATACAGACAATGATGTTCATTGAGCAGACTCCTTTGGTGGATTAGCCATTATTTATTCTTAAATGCCGTGACCTTGCTTTTGTTGACAAAAGCCGTCATGGCGTCTTTCTGGTCTTCCGTCGAGAAGCAGACGGCAAACGCCTGCGCCTCAAACTTCAGGGCCGACTGAACGTCGCACTGCAGCGCGTTGTTGATCGACGCCTTCGCCTGACGCACGGCAATCTGCGCGTTGGCCGCAATCTCCTTGGCGAGGGACATGACCTTCTCCATGAGCGACTCGGCGGGGACGACGTCGCTGACGAGGCCGATGCGCAGCGCCTCCTGCGCGTCGATGATGCGCCCCGTGAAGATGAGCTCCTTCGCCTTCGCGGCGCCGACGATGCGGGGCAGCCGCACCGTCCCGCCCGCGCCGGGGATAATGCCGAGCCCCACCTCGGGCTGGCCGAACTTGGCGCGGTCGCTGGCGATGCGGATGTCGCACGCGCAGGCCAGCTCGCACCCGCCGCCGAGGGCGTAGCCGTTGACGGCGGCGATGACGGGCTTCGTGAGCGTTTCGATCTTATAAAGCGCTTCGTTGCCGAACTCGCCGAAGTGGCGCGCCTCCATGGGGCCGAGATCCTTCATCTGCTTGATGTCCGCGCCGGCGACGAAGGCGCGCCCCGCGCCGGTAATCACAACCACATAGACGTCCTCGTCCCGCTCCGCCTTCTCGACGGCGTCTTTTATTTCCGCAAACACGTCGAGATTCAGCGCGTTGAGGACCTCAGGCCTGTTTATGGTAAGGACGGCGACGTGGTCTTTCACTTCGTAAAGGACGTTCATAATTTCACTCCTTTAAGCTTAAGGGTTACCTCACTTTCATCCAGTTGGAGATAACCATTCTCTGGACCTCCGAGGTGCCCTCGTAGATCTCCGTAATCTTCGCGTCGCGCATCATGCGCTCGACGGGGTATTCGCGCGTGTAGCCGTAGCCGCCGAACAGCTGGACGGCGCGCCGCGTGACGTCCGACGCCGTCTCCGACGCGAAGAGCTTGGCCATGGCCGCAAGATGGCTGTACGGCTCCTTGTTGTCCTTGGCGCAGGCGGCGCGGTAGACGAGCAGGCGCGCGGCGTCTGTCCTCGTCTGCATGTCGGCCAGCTGGAACTGGGTGTTCTGGAACTCGGAAATGCGCCTGCCAAACTGCTTGCGCTCCCGGACGTACTTGACCGTCTCGTCGATGGCGCCCTGCGCAAGGCCGAGGGCCTGCGCGGCGATGCCGATGCGGCCGCCGTCGAGCGTCTTCATGGCGATTTTAAAGCCCTCGCCCTCGGCGCCGAGCCGGTTTTCGACGGGCACCTTGCAGTTTTCCATAATCAGCTCGCAGGTGGACGAGCCGCGGATGCCCATCTTCTTTTCCTTCTTGCCGATGGAAAAGCCCTCAAATCCGGACTCCACGATAAACGCCGTGCAGCCGCGCGTCCCCTTGGAGGGGTCCGTCATGGCGATGATGATGTACACGTCGGCCTCGCCGGCGTTCGTGATGAAGATTTTCGTGCCGTTGAGGACGTAGTGGTCGCCGCACAGGACCGCGCGCGTCTTCTGGCCGGCGGCGTCCGTGCCGGCGCCCGGCTCCGTCAGGCCGAACGCGCCGAGCTTTTCGCCCCTGGCGAGCGGAACGAGGTATTTCTGCTTTTGCTCCGGCGTGCCGTGCTCGTAAATCGGCGCGGCGCACAGCGACGTGTGGGCGGAGACGATAACGGCCGTCGTGCCGCATACCTTCGCCAGCTCCTCAACCGCCATAATGTAGGCGAGATTGTCCGCGCCGGCGCCGCCGTACTCCTTCGGGAAGGGAATGCCCAGAAAACCGTACCGCGCGAGCTTTTCGACGGTCTCCCGCGGGAAGCGCTCCTCCTCGTCAATCTCCTCGGCGAGGGGTTTGACTTCCTTCTCGGCAAATTCCCGGTACATATCAAGCAGCAGGGTGTGTTCTTTTGAAAGCGAAAAGTCCATTGTTTCCTCCTAGGTTTTATCCCACTTTTTGGTTCTCTTTCTGCGTCTCGGACGATGTGTAGTCGAAGAAGCCGCGGCCCGTCTTGCGCCCGAGCAGCCCCGCCGCGACCATTTTCCTCAGCAGCGTGCACGCCCTGTACTTGGAGTCGCGCGTCTCCTCGTAGAGCGCGTCCATGATGTTCAGGCACACGTCCAGGCCGATGAGGTCGCCCAGCGCGAGGGGGCCCATCGGGTGGTTCGCGCCGAGCCGCATGATGTTGTCGATATCTTCCGCGGTGGCGACGCCTTCCTGCAGGCAGAAAACGGCCTCGTTGATCATGGGGACAAGCAGGCGGTTGACGACGAAGCCCGGCGCCTCGTTGACGAGCACAGGCGTTTTGCCAATGGCCCTGACAATCTCAAACACCTTATCCTTCGTCTCGTCCGTGGTGTGCGCGCCCTTGATGACCTCGACGAGCGCCATCACCGGAACGGGGTTGAAGAAGTGCATGCCGATGCACTTGTCGCCTCTGCCTGTCGCCTGGGCGATGGCCGTGATGGACAGGGACGACGTGTTCGTCGCCAGAATCGTTTCAGGTTTGCAGATCGCGTCGAGCTCCGCAAACAGCTCCTTCTTCAGCTCCAGGTCCTCAACAATCGCCTCGATGACGAGATCGCAGTCCTTTGCGTCCGCCAGATTTTCCGTGTATGTAATCCTGGCGAGCGCCGCCCACGCCTCGTCTTCGGTCATCTTGCCTTTTTTGACAAGCTTTCCAAAGCTCTTTTCAAACCCGGCCGCGAGCTCCTCTTTCCGGCCGCCGCCGAGATTCCGGACGCGGAGAATCGTCTCAAAACCGTTCTGGGCAAACACCTGCGCCATGCCGGTTCCCATAATGCCTCCGCCGACGATAAATACCTTTTCCATATAACGATCTCCTCTTTCTCATTGTTGCCGATGCCGTATTCCGCTTTTTCGCGACGCCTTCGTGCATGCTGTCAACAATATAACGATTTATCTACTGTCAGGATAGAAGTTTGATAAATTTTTGTCAATCTCAAAGCCGAATGACCATCGGATAGTTATAAAATTGCAAGAATTTTTACAAAATTTCGTATTTGCCTAATTGATATTAATTACTCATAATTAATTTGTAGTATTTTTAGTCGGAATGACTGCGCTCAAATTTGTACTGTCAGTCTCCCTCCTCCTAAAGAAAATACAAAAAGGGCGCCGCTTTGTCAGCGGCGCCCTTTCCGGCAAAAAAGCCTCGTTTCCGGGCAAAGAGGATGATATTGCGGTCTTTGGCGGCATAAATCCGCTAGAGCAGATTTTCGGTGCGGGAGATGAGGTCGTCCTGGCAGTCGCGCGTGAGCTCGACGAAGTAGGCCGAGTAGCCGGCGATGCGGACGACGAGGTTGCGGTATTCGTCGGGCTTTGCCTGCGCGGCGCGCAGCGTCTCGGTGGACACGACGTTAAACTGCGCTTCCGCGCCGCCGGCGGCCATGTACGCTTTGACCATGTCGCGCAGCTTATAGATGCCGTCTTCTCGGCTTAAAACCGTCGGGTGCAGTCTCACGTTGAGGCACACGCCGTCCATGAACTTGGAGTGGTCGTAGCAGAGGGACGAGACGAACACGGCCGTCGGCCCGTTTGTGTCGCGCCCCTGGACGGGGGAAGCCGCGTCGGCAATCGGCGTGCCGGCCTTGCGCCCGTCGGGCGTGGCCCACGTCGTGTAGCCCTGCCCGACGTGGTCGGCCGCGCCGTAGAGCCCCGCCTTGAAAACCTTCGCCCGGCTGGAGTAGCACTCCCTGCAGGCCTCGTAGTAGGCGTTTATGACCCACGCCATCATCTCGTCGGCGTACGGGTCGGCGTTGCCGAAGTGGGGCACTTCGCTGATGATTCTCTGCTGGAGCTCTTCGTAGCCTTCCCAGTTGGCCATGATGGCGTCGTACATCTCGCGGGCGGTGCACAGTTTCTTGTCAAAGACCATGTACCGGATGGCCGTGAGGGAGTCGGCCACGGTGGCAAGGCCCGTCGCGGTGCCGCCGTAC